>Ga0310696_10000377_pt1 | contig 72976 bp, 63 predicted proteins | sample AusTroGonzalo_MG_4_FD_203885 | JGI IMG/M metagenome (GOLD analysis project Ga0310696, IMG submission 203885) | Bovine rumen microbial communities from tropical cattle in Woodstock, Queensland, Australia - Gonzalo_02 (v2) (version 2) | ecosystem: Host-associated > Mammals > Digestive system >...
CTGCAGCCGAAGCCAAAGCCAGCGGAAAAGTTGACGATGCCGACTATGCAGCAATCGCTGTCGCTCTGCACTTGTATTTCGGCGGCGAACACGACAAAGAATCCAATGTATTAACAATCAAGAATGTATCACAGGTTTATTCCCCGTGGTTAAATAATTAAGGAAATGAAAAAGTACAATCTTACAATAGAAGGTAAAAAGTACGCTGTCGAAGTTGATGTAAACGACACCATTGCAAATGTAAAGGTAAACGACAAGTCGTACACAGTAGAAATAGAGAAGGAAAAGGAACCGCAGATAGCAAAGGTTGCCAAGCCGACTCCAAAGCCTGCAGCAGCATCGGCTCCGAAGCCAGCAGCACCTGCTACAGCAGCATCGGCATCGGCAATAAAGGCTCCGTTGCCAGGCAATGTAGTTAAGATTTTGGTATCGGCAGGTCAGGCTGTTAAGCGTGGCGACACCTTGCTCGTAATGGAAGCCATGAAGATGGAAAACAACATTATGGCAGAAAAGGACGGTACTGTAAAGGCTGTTTATGTTGAGGTCGGCAGAACTGTTGCCCTCGGCGATGCACTTGTTGAAATCGAATAACGAACCTAAAAAAGTATGATTATGGATATTTTAAAGAAAAGTCTGCTTGTCGGGTTCGTATTCCTGATTTCGATGCTGGCTTCTCCAAATATTTTCGCTCAGGACAAAACCGATGGCGAAAATCAGAAGGTGGAAGCAACTACGGGAGCTACGGTCAGCAAGACTGACGGACAGGCAGGTGTTACAGTAATGATTGGCGGCGACACCGTGAAGTCAAATTGCTACACTTATACCAAAGTTATTGAAGGTAATGATTTGAGCGAAGAAGAAATAGCAGAATTGCTTAATGGCATTACTATTAATATTGGCAATTTGGCAGATGGTGAAAATGCTGTAAATGTAAGTGTAAATTCCAACTGCTCCAATGATAGCAAGACTGTAAATGAAGAACCGCAGGAAACCGATGATTCGGCTTGGGGCAAAATCGTAAAGTTCTGCAAGACTAGCGGTATAGCAGGATTGGGCGAAAACTGGAAGGCAATCATAATGTTGCTTATCAGCTGTCTGCTCATTTATCTTGCAATTGCAAAGCAGTACGAACCGCTTCTTCTCCTCCCGATAGCATTCGGTATGCTGTTGTCGAACTTGCCAGGCGCAGAAATGTACCACAGCGAACTCTGGTCGAATTTCCTCGATGAGAATAGTCCAGCTTACCACAGCTACGGCACAATACTGAAGGAAGGCGGTATGCTCGACATCATCTATATGGGTGTTAAGTTAGGCCTTTACCCATGCTTAATATTTATAGGTATAGGCGCAATGACCGACTTCGGTCCGCTGATTGCAAACCCGAAGAGCCTTCTGCTCGGTGCTGCAGCACAGTTCGGTATCTTCATTACCTTCCTCTGCGCAGTAGCAATAGGTTTCGCACCAAACGAGGCTGGTTCAATAGGTATCATCGGTGGTGCCGACGGTCCTACGGCAATCTTCCTCACATCGAAGCTTGCACCGGATTTGCTCGGTCCTATAGCAATCGCTGCTTACTCATACATGGCATTGATTCCTGTAATCCAGCCGCCTATCATGAAGGCTCTCACAACCAAGAAGGAACGCCAGATTACAATGAAGCAACTTAGGGATGTAAGCAAGAAGGAAAAGATCGTTTTCCCGATAGTAATCACTATGATTGCAGTTCTTATAGTTCCGTCGGCAGCTTCGCTTATCGGATGCTTGATGTTCGGAAACTTGCTTAAGGAATGCGGTGTAACCGAAAGACTTAGCAAGACCGTACAGAACGAACTCATGAACATCGTCACCGTATTCCTCGGAATTTCGGTTGGTGCAACCGCAGTAGCAGGTTCGTTCCTTACTCTCAAGACCATCGAAATCGTTATCATCGGTGTTGTAGCATTCAGCTTCAGTACTGCAGGTGGCGTTTTGATGGCGAAGTTCATGAACCTTTTCCTCAAGGAAAAAATCAATCCGCTTATCGGTTCGGCAGGCGTTTCGGCAGTGCCAATGGCAGCCCGCGTTTCGCAGACCGTAGGTCAGAAGGAAAACCCAAGCAACTTCCTCCTCATGCACGCTATGGGACCGAATGTTGCAGGCGTATTAGGCTCGGCAATCGCAGCTGGTCTGTTGTTGAGCTTCCTCGGATAGTGTTTCGTTTGATACATATTAAAGGGCGGCAAAATTTGTCGCCCATTTTATTTTCATCTGTTGTCCGCGAAAGAATAGGACGATACGCATAACTACAATGTTATCAAACTTTTATGCAGCAATACAAATAGAGGAACTTGTCATTTCGGAAGCTAGTCGTAACACGCGATACGGAACTGGGAGCGTTGTGAAGACTGCTATCCGAAATCTCCCACTATATTACGAATCAAGGAGATTCCGCATAAATGAACTCACAAGCACCGTTCCTTGTGCTGTTCGTTCTATTTTGCGGAATGACGGTCTCTTTTTTAGCGGACAATAATGATATTTTATGTAATGTCGCTACAAATCATTGAAATTATAGCCTATACCTAAAAACTTTTCCTTACTTTTGTCATTCAAAACATAGATAACGGAAATGTAATAGATAGTAATGAACATATTGACATATAAATAGCGGACAGAAGCAATTCTTGATACTCGAATTTACCACAAGACTCACCAACTCAAGAATAAGTTTCCGAAATGTCGTGTATCGCACGGCGTGGAATACTTGTTAGAGTTGGTGGGTGTGGTAACCCAGAGTATCAAACGAGAATTTAATTCCACGCTTTTTTATGTCGTAAAACAAGGTACATGGACACACGCGAAGCACCACATATCGGAAATCTTATTAAGGCGGAACTTGCACGACAGGGACGGAGTACACGATGGCTATCAAAACAGATAGGATGCACTCGGCAAAATATGTACTATCTACTCAGCCGCAGTTTCATATACACAGACCAACTGCTAAAAGTTTGTGAAGTACTCGATTATGACTTCTTTAAATGTTATTCCGATTATATGGAAGAAAAGAGCTTGTAAAAAGATATTTGACAATCTGTCAAATAAATTGAAATAATCTGTCAAAATATCCAATACAATATAACAAACACACTTTATTTCCTATTCATAACTTTGTTCCAAATTTAATAACTTCAAACCGATGGGCGCAATGGGATATAACTGCGCAAAGATAACTATGGCAGAATTGAGAAGTATTTATGAGTTTGAAAAAAAAGAAGAATTTGAAAATGCAGTAGAGGGGTTAAAATACCATATCGGAGGTTATAGTGCTAATAGTACTTGGGACTAGTCAACGCTAAAACATCCAGTCATCCTGTATTTGCACCGAGATTTAAACGGAGAAAAATATTAATTTTTGAGGATAAAAATAATTTGTTACTTTTGCCAAAACTTAATAGTTTAAAATATTATGAAAAAGCGCATTTCAACAATAGTCGTATCATTAATAATCGCATTGGTAATATTTCCTAATTGTCGCCGTACAGAACATGATAAACTAACCTATTTGGGAGTATGGGCAATAATGGAATCTAACTCAGAAATAGTAAAGGATGGACATTTGAAGATTACAACATCGATAAATGACCTAGATTATCACGAATTAATAACTGACATCAACACCAATCAGATATTAAGTGACAAAACATGGACTATTAATGCTGATAGCAGTGAAAATGGAGACGGAAGAAGTTTATACACCAAGGATTGTAATTTGAATTTCTATGACGAAAATACTATTTATAAAACACTTATATGCAAGCATATAGATACTATTGAGAATACAGATACGATATTAATAACAACTCTCAAGAAAAGATATAGGGGAGACTGGCAGATATACAAAAAGGAAAATCGCCATGATAATACCAAGATAGTGTTTACGATAAACCACACTGACATTGACACATGTTATGCAAAATATACATCAAACGGATTTGTTGAAGACACAGTAATTCTCAATGATTCTTGGGGAGGCGGAGAATGGACTTACGAAGTTTCAGATTTTGAGAAATTTAAAGGCTCTCTTAAACTATCTGGAACTTTTCAAAATGGAAACGAATACGGATTTGAAAATCTTGTGCTTAAGAGACAGTGACGAACAATAATACAAATTGCAGCATAGCAATGTGCGAGGATATGAAAGGCGTATCAAGTTAATTGTTGGTATCCTATATAATTGCAATAACGCTACTAATCAATCATTTAACTTGTCTTTTGCTTGTTTCACTGCGCGAGCTAAAGGTTCGGAAGTTCGTTGTAACACGCGATACAGAATGGGGAGCGTTGTGAATACTGCTGTCCGTAATCTGCTATTGAACTGTATTAAAGGAGATTCCGCATAAGCGAACTCACACGACACGTTCCTTATGCTGTTCGTTCTGTTTTACGGACCCTTTAGTGCACGAAGCTTGCGAGTAATGACTCAAAGGGCATAGGACAAAAGCACATTGCGTCAACACGTATATAGCAACCTAAAATTACGCGTTGTCACAATTTTTGCATTGCTTGTTTCGACTTGGCTCAGCACGAGTCGCTGCAAAAATATGCGCCAACGCTCCAAAATGCAATTGTTATTTTATATATATGTAACCTCTCCGAGGTTATACGCTCAATAATAGGAAAACGCAGTTTTTTACACCTTGAAAATATAGTAAAATGCAGTTTTTAGAATTGATATTTTATAGGAAAACGCAGTTTTTGTTTTGTTAATTCGTTGAGAATGCGTATTTTAGAGAAATGCTAAAGATTTGTGCAATGTTTGAATGGAATATAGAAGGAAATCTAATCACTTATATGCCTATATACTATGTAATGTTTTTGTAGAAAGCAATATAGCTCGGCAATCGCAGCATGTCTGCTGTTGAGCACTTGTGATAGTCAATTTTCATATCGGGGGCAGACAGAATGGGCTGTCATCTTTTTATATTGGTTTCTACTAAAAAAGGCAACCATTGTGCAAATTATTTACTATCAGTATTTTATATACACACATTCAAGTAATAGTGTTTGTTATTTGTTTGTTTCACTGCGAGAGCCAAATATGGAATAGCGGATTTAGCTGATACCAATATTTGAAAAATACGGATCTTTAATAGGCAATTTTACCAACATTACGAAAAAGGTAGTCAAATGTTATGTCTTATTGTTTCTTTTTGTACTTTTGCTGTATAATTATGACATGAAGTAATTGTTGAATATGATTTTTCCTACAAGGCATATTTTACTGCTAATTACAGCAATGTTTGCATTGTCAATTATCTATGCCCAAGATTTTACAAGTAGCAATTTGCCTATTGTGGTAATCGAAACACATGGTAATACCATAAACAACGAAAATGATATTCGTGCAAAAATGAAAATCGTTTACCATGAAAACGGACAGAGAAACTATCTGTCCGATACATCAAACTTGACTGACCTAAACTATAATGGCAACATTGAAATAAAAGTAAGAGGATACACTTCACAGAGCACAAGTAAAAAGCCCTACAAGGTGCATACTGTAAATGAAAACAATGAGAACAACAATGTCAGTTTACTTGGACTTCCGCCTGAAAATGACTGGGTACTTAACAATATTTCATACGACCCGTCGTATATACGCGATTACATATCATACGGACTATCAGAAAAAATGGGGAATTATGCGCCCAGATGTCGCTATTGCGAAGTCGTTATAAATGGAGACTATAGGGGGCTTTATGTTTTCACAGAAAAATTGAAAGTTGACAAAAACAGAATTGACATTGAAAAAACACCCGAAAACCCACAAGATACAACTGCCACTGGTTATCTCATAAAGGCAGACAGGGAAGAAGCGCATTGGCAAGACTATGCGTACAATCATCAGACAATAGACTATACTGTTAAATATCCAAAACTTGAATATATCACACCGCAACAAATGGACTATATACGAAACTATTATTTCAAGTTTACAGAATTAGTCAATAGCCAGAACAATGCAATTGATGTAGGCATTCCTTCAATGATTGACATACAATCGTTTATAGATTATATGCTTATGGGTGAATTTTCATCAAATGTTGATATATATCAGCTCAGCACATTTTTTCATAAGGATGCCAAAGGCAAACTACGTGCCGGTCCAGTATGGGATTTTAACTTGACATTTGGCAACGACCTTCCAACAATTAACCGTAGTTTATACAATGTGTGGCAGTTCTCTAATGGTTCAAACGAAGGGTCGAAATTCTGGACAGATCTTTTCAATAATTCCACTTTTCGCTGTCATCTTTCAAAACGTTGGTACGAACTAACATCAGAGCATCAGCCACTGAATTACGAAACTGTCTGCTCGTTTATAGAAGAAACACGATTGATTATTGAAGAAGCAGTTCCCCGCGATTGTGCCAGATGGCAAATTGCAAACCAGCAAACTAGCAACATTGACACATTGAAAGGCTGGATACAAAAACGCATCGAATGGATGAACAGCAATATAGGTTCCAACGAGCAATGTCAGGACGAGTATGTTCCCAACCTTGTAATTTCACGCATTAACTACAATCCTAAATCTCAAGGACTTGTAAATAGTGACATGTTGGAATTCATAGAGATAACCAACAATAGCGATGACCGAGTAAACCTTACTGGAATATACTTTGGCGGAATGGGACTGAGCTATATCTTCCCAATAAATTCATTTTTGCAACCACACCAGAGTGCAATAATTTGTTCAGACAGCCTGCAATTTGTAAATCACTATGCACAAATTCCATTCGGACAATATACACGGCATCTTTCCAACCAGTCACAGCAATTAGTTTTGTTAGATGCTTGGGGCAACCTTATTGATGCGGTTACTTATAGCTGCAATCCGCCTTGGCCGCTAGAAGCAAATGGACAAGGTAGCTTCCTTGAACTCATTGATGTCAACTTAGATAATAGTTTTGCTGAAAACTGGAGAGCCTCAGAGTACCTTTCTGTTAAGGAAATGAATAAGAATTTGATTTCCATATATCCGAATCCATTTTCCGACAATATCAGAATCGAAACAAACTCATACGACAAAACAACATACAGCATTATCAATGCGGTGGGAGTAGAAATTTTGTATGGTGAAAGCCAGAGCGATGTAATCAATGTCAACACTATTGGTATTTCATCGGGGATTTATTTTGTAAGGGTAACATCAGGCAAAGAAACTATTTGTGTAAAAATTGTCAAACAATAGTCAACAATGTTCGAGAAAATGTAATTTCAAAGTTTAATTTGCCTCAAACCGCTTCAAATAAACTTGCTTATAGGAAAACGTAGTTTTTGTTTTGTTAAATCACTGAGAATACGGACTAATAGACAAAAGTGGATATTACATTACTGCAATGCTGATACATGTGGCAATTCATATATGGTATAATCTTCATTATCAATAATCTTATCTAATGACATCTGCATTTCTGATCCATAAACTTTTTTAAGAATTACCACATATTTGCATCCACGTATATTTATATCGTTCAGAAAATCGGCATTTGACAACTGCTCATTAGACGCAACCCACCCTTTACGGTGCGCAAAATACATTGGTACAGGGATTTGTCCACTGTTGAATACAATCAAATCTGAAGGTTGTGAAAAACTGTCAAAAACTTCTTCCAATTTTAAAATAGGTATTCGGTCATCGTGAATTATGAAATCATTGTGCTGATTCAAAGTGTTTTCTAGAATCACAGCAGCGATCAGCACTATGCGGATTTGCGATTTGTTTATGGCAGAAACTCCGTATCCCGCTACTAATGCCATAATTGGTACAAATGGTATTATGTAGTATATATGATGAGAAAAAGTCCAGCCTGCTTTCATCATAACAATAAGAAAAGAGAAAAAACCAATAGCAAGTATCCGTAAAATCAGTTTTTCCTTGCGTATTATGCAATATATTAATCCAATTAGAAAAACTCCAAAACCAATAAATTTCATTGCATGGTCATAGAAATGAGCCAATGTATTGTTCCAATTCTCAACAAGTTCTCTTGTGCCAGTAGCAATATCCTTTCCCATAAAGAAATGCCATAAACCATATTCTTCAACTAAATATGGAACCCAATAAAAATACCAAAAAGCAACTGGTACACAGTAAAGCATTGATACTAAACAAAATATTATTTTTCGTCTTAGCGGGAACTCTTTGTTGAGAAGCAACAATGCAAAAATAGACAAAATAAAACCAGATGGCAGTTTGGATAGTATTCCACAAAATGATAAAAATGAATATAAAAGCAAATTGCGGATGCTGTGTGATGTCTTTTCTATATAATTTGTCCCAAAGTACATTCCCATGATTATTAATGACATAGAAAATGTGTCGGGCATAATTTTTCGCGCGTATGAAAACCATATTGAGACTATAAGGAATAAAGTTGAGCAAAATGACACTTGTTCGGAAAAATATTTTTTCAGTAACTTGTAAAAATACCAACAACCTAAACTTGTGATAATTAAGTTTATAAGCCTTCCGTACCAGTGCGTGTATCCGAACATTAGCGAGACTATATATATCAGATAGTTAAGCAACGGAAATTCCATACCGGTTATACCCGTTAAATCTTCTGATATGTCAATCCGTGGGTATAAAATGTTAGAATCAATCTCGTAGAAATTCCTAGCAACCATTGCTACTGTTGTCTGTCGCCATGCGTGTGCCACTTCCAACGGCGGATTTGTAATTCCGAACAACCTTATAAGTCCAAATAGTATAATCCAGAAACGTATGTCTCTAATTAGATTAGAAATTAAATGTTTGGTTTCTATTGATCTGCTGCATGCCATTATTATTTCTCAATATAGAATTGATACCAGATACCAAATTTATTTTTAATATGCACTTATATGACGCAAAGGTAGAAAAAATTGAAAAATTGAGCAAAAAAGGTTTATAGATACCATATTATTTTGTATATTTTTGTGTCAATCAATAAGTTATGCAAAAAGGGATTGCTGTGATTATCGGGGACAAAATTACAGAAATCTTTTGCATGAAGGAAGGATTATGCAAACATCCACGGCTCTTTCATTTGGACAATGTTGTTACTTATGATACAAACAGTTAGCATTTGAACAAATCCGCTGGCTGAGCTTGTCGAAGTCAAGATGACGAAATGATATAATGCGTATTAACCTTACCCTTCGACAGGCTCAGGGTGTGGTAATTAGTTTTCAAATGAAAGAGCCGTGGCAAACATCCCGATGAAAGAGCCGTACTTTTTTTCTTGTTGTATCATGTTTGGCACACTATTTGTTATATATTTACGCGGTGATGAAAAAATAATTCTTCGCCAGATGCTCTTTGGCACGAAATTTGAATGTAAATAAAATGTAAATTAAAAATAAAATTATTGTTAAATAAAAAAATTAAAGTCATGAAAGCAAAAGTAACATTTTTGATGGTAATGGTAGCGTTCTTCTTCGCAAGCCAAGTTTCAGCACAGGAAATCTTAACTGCAACTAGAGTTGTAAAGTCAAGAGGTGCACAGTCTGAGTATGTTGTTCCACAGGGTGACAACGCAATCGAAAGACCAGTTCTCTCAAGAGGTGGTTGCGTAGTAAAGCTCGACAACTGGACAGGTTATTATGTTGATATTTGGGTAGACAAGGCTTACAAGGGCCGTCTGAATCCGTGGGAAAACTCACAGCTCATTCTCCCGGAAGGTTTCAACGAAGTTTACTGCCGCACAATGGGTGAAAGCTACCAGTGGCAGTCAGGTGGCGAATGCAACGAACAGTTCGTTCTGCAGGTGCCAGAAGAAGACGAATAAGAGAATTTAATAAGTAGAATGATGAGCCAAGCGGCTCATCATTCTTTGTAAATTTTAAAAGTTAGAGATATGAAAAAGATAATAATATTAGTAACAGCGTTTTTGCTCGCTGCTGTTTGCGCAAATGCTCATAAGTATGCGCTGATTATCGCAGTAGGCAACTACGACCAGAACTTGACCGGATGGTATCCTATCAGTGCTGATCACGATGTTCCGCTGATCCAGAAGACTTTGACTGGACTTGGATTCAAAGAAGAGGACATCATGTACTTGAAGGACGAACAGGCAACTAAGGCCGGTATGGTCAACGCTTTCAACGAACTCCTTGCAAAGGTTTCGGAAGGCGATGAGGTCGTTATACATTATAGCGGTCACGGACATCAGATTTTCGACGACAATGGCGACGAAATCGATGGTCTTGACGAATGCCTTGTTTGCTACGACGCTCCTATGAAAATGACTGAAGGCTACGATGGTAGCTTGCATTTCAGGGACGATGAACTTGGCGCTGTAGTTGAGAAATTCCGCATTAAGTTGGGCAAGGACGGACATATCCTTCTTTTCCTCGACTCATGCCACTCTGGTACAGGTACTCGTGGTGCTGCCAAGGTAAGAGGCGGTGCTCCAGCTTTGGTTCCTGCAGGATGGCACGCTCCAAGCGGTGCTCCTAAGACCGACGGTAAGGTCGGTATGGGAATGGGTGCAACTAGCTCGCGCGGTGCTGTTGATGCCAACAAACTCGCAAAGTATGTTGTATTCTCTGGCGCAAGTGCAAACGAACTTAACTACGAAACATTTGACGATGAAAACAATTCGGTTGGTTCGTTGTCATACTGCTTGTACAAGTCGTTCTCACAGATGAAGGAAGGCGACACCTACCGTCAGGTATTTGCAAGAATAATGGCTGAAATGGCTGCAAAGGCTCCTTTCCAGAATCCTGCAATCGAAGGTGATGTTGACTTTACAGTTTTCGGTGGCGACTTCACCACACAGGCTGAATACTTCAACATGACATCGGTAAAGAACGATTCAGTTATCACAATCAACGCTGGTCGTCTTGTTGGTGTAAATCCGGGAACTACAGTAGCATTTGTTGCTCCTGGTACTTCACGCCTTGATGAAAATACAGAGGTTATCACAACTGGTCGTGTTATCAGTTCCGAAAACTTCAAGTCGCGCGTTGCTCTTGATACCAAGAAGAAATTCAAAACAGCTCAGGATGCATGGGTATTCGTAAAGGCTAGAACTTTCACAGACCAGAAGATTAAGGTTAGCATCGACCCAGAAATGGATCCGGCTTTGAAGAATGCACTCAACAAGGAAATTTCAAACTCGAGTTTTGCCGAACTTACATCCGATGCTCCAGAAATCACATTGAATTATGGTCGTACCCGTGGTGCAAAGGTTATTTCGGTAAGCAATGCAATGTACAACAAGGAACTTCATAAGATTTCCAATGTTGACGAGGCTGCTCTCGAATCTGATGTAATGTCAACCTTGAACAACTTTGCACAAGGCAAGATTATTAAGGATTTGGATTTCTCCGATGACCGTTTCAACATTGTTATGGAACTCCTTCCTGTTGAAGCTGACATTTACGACGATGGAACATTTGAAATTACCGAATATCTCGATAAGGATAAGTTCGTTGTAAACGAAGTTCCTGGTTTCACAGCAGAAAACATGGCTGTAATAAAGGTTACAAACAATGGTACAAAGAAGGCTTTCTTCAATATCATTGACATTCAGCCTGATGGTTTCATCAACCCGATTATCCCGACTGTAAACGATAGCGATGGTCGTGAATACTACCTCGAACCTGGTGAATCGGCAATCCTTAAGAATACAATCGTAATGTTTGGTCCTCCATACGGAAACGAAGTGTTCAAGGTTATTGCAACCGACAAGCCATTCAACCTGTCTGCTACAATCATGCAGCACGGAAGTTCTTCAAGAGGTGACTCGTCGAACATCTTCGAAAGCGCACTTGGTATTGGCAACTCTGGCGTTAACACCCGTGGTGCTGCAACAATCAGCGCAAAGAAGCAGGACGACAAGATGGGAACATTCGAGTACACTTTCAAGATTATGGAAGGCGACGAAGAATAATTGTTGATAATAAAGTTTTAAAAAGCATTCCGATTCGGGATGCTTTTTTTATTTTTGCGTAGTATGAAAAAATATTTTGTCGCGGTTATTTTTGTGCTGATGTCTGTTGCAATGCAGGCGCAGAATTTTCCGTCATGGTTAGTTGGTACATGGGAGATTCCTTCTGTTTCAGCATATTCGGGCAGTTCATACGAGGAGTGGACTCGTGTTTCCGACAATCATTTTGAAGGGAAGACTTTCCGTCTTTTTGGTAACGACACGATAATTTTCGACCGTATGAGCATTCGGACTGAAGGAAAAGAGGTCGTTTTGAAAATGTCGGCGGAGAAAAGTGGAAAACGTTTTGTGGCAGATTTCAAGGGCAAGAAAGTTTGTGAGGAACTATGGGCGTTTGAGTGTGCCGAATCGGATTCGCCGTCGGCGATATATTATAGGAACCTTGGCAAAGGTCAGGTTTATGTATGGACAGAAGTCACAAGCGACATTGATGTTTGCGCCGACTTTGTAATGTATAGGCGAAAGTGATGGACTGTCCGAGATTATGTTTTCCTCCATACGAGTTCCGCTTTAAGACAGAAGGTGTCAAATCGCTTATTTTCGATGAGATACGCAAGAGGTGGATTGTCTGTACGCCAGAGGAGTGGGTGCGGCAGAACCTTGTGCGTTTTCTTGTGCAGGATTGCGCCTATCCGCAGGCTTTGGTGGCATTGGAGAAACAAGTCGTTGTGGCAGAACGGAATCTGCGTTTCGACGCCTTGATTTACGATAGGGAATTTAATCCGCTTATGCTTATTGAATGCAAGGCTCCGACTGTAAAACTTACCCAGAAGGTTTTCGACCAGATTTGGCACTACAATTATGAAATAAAAGCACCGTTCTTTATTGTTACCAACGGAATAGATTTCGTTATGGGGCGATATGATGCGGGTAGGGGAGTGGTGTTCTTCGAAACGGTAAAGGCGTTTGATGAATTGGTGAGGTAAACTTTATATTGTACTCATAAAATATAAAGTTAGTCAAAAGAAAAATCATAGTTTATTCCCCAATTATTCTCCTAAATTCCTCCTCATCCACCATTTTGATATTCAATTTGGTTGCCTTTTCCAATTTGGCGGGACCAATGTTTTCGCCCGTAACAAACAAGTCGGTATTCTTCGAAATTGATGACACGTTCTTTCCTCCGTGCAACTCGATGACTTTCTTTATTTCGTCGCGTGAATAGTGGTTAAAAGTTCCCGAAATTATCACCGACATTCCTTCCAGCGACGACGATAATTTTTCCTGCTCCTTTACCTTAAATTGCAGTCCGGCATCAATCAAACGGGCAACAATCTTTAAATTATCCTCGTTGGCAAAATAATCTACAATGCTCTGCGCAATAACTTCGCCAATGTCACCAACAGCAACCAATTGTTCCACAGTTGCGCTCGACAGTGTTTCTATGTCCTTCAGTGCAAATGCCAATTTCTTGGCCATCGTTTCGCCCACGTGCCTTATACCCAATGCATAAACCACGCGTTCGAACGGCACCTGCTTCGAACTTTCAATACCTTTGATAATGTTCTCCGCCGACTTGTCAGCCATACGGTCAAGTTTCATAACTTGCTCTTTTGTAAGGTCGTAGAGGTCGGCAATATTATGGACAAGTCTTGCATCGTACATAAGTGCAACGGTTTCCTCACCGATGGTTTCAATGTTCATTGCCTTGCGCGAAACGAAATGCTCGATTTTCCCCTTAATCTGCGGTGGACAGTTGTTTGAATTCGGGCAGAAATGCTTGGCTTCGCCCTCAACACGTACCAGTTCGGCTCCGCATTCGGGACATTTTGTTATAAATTGCGTCTTCTCCGAGAAAACATCGTGCGACTCCACGCCGACAATCTTCGGAATGATTTCGCCACCCTTCTCCACATACACCATATCGCCCACGCGGATGTCGAGCAAGGCTATCTGGTCGGCATTATGCAGTGAAGCACGCTTAACGATAGTACCCGCCAACTGCACTGGTTCAAGGTTTGCAACTGGCGTTATCGCGCCAGTTCTTCCCACCTGATAATCAATGCTTAAAAGTCGTGTACTTACTTGTTCGGCCTTGAACTTGTAGGCTATTGCCCAGCGTGGATTCTTGGCGGTAAATCCCAACATCTCCTGCTGTGCATACGAATTGACTTTCAGCACAATACCATCTATGTCGAACGGAAGATTGCGCCTTTCAGTGTCCCAGTAGTGTATGAAATCGAAAATCTCCTGCATGCTATGACAAAGCTTTATATGGTCGGAAATCTTGAATCCAGCACGGCGAAGCACCTGCATGCACTCGTAGTGAGTCTTGGCAGGAAGATTTCTGCCCATCATGTAGTAGAAATAGCAATCCAGACCACGTTTCGCCACTTCCTTGGGATTTATCAGCTTTATAGACCCAGAGGTTGCATTGCGGCAGTTGGCAAAAGGAGTGTCGCCAATCTCAATACGCTCGGCGTTCAAGGCATCGAAACTCTTGTGAGGCATAATTATCTCGCCGCGAATCTCGAACTTGTCGGGCAATTCGCTGCTGTCAATCGACAACGGAATACTCTTTACCGTGCGGATATTCTCTGTTACATCATCGCCCTTCTCGCCATCGCCACGGGTTACAGCCCTAACGAACTGACCGTTATCGTATTTCACAGAAATAGACGCACCATCGAATTTGAGTTCGCAAATTATCTCTGGCTCCTGCTCTATCTCCTTGACAATGCGGTTGTAGAACTCGGTAATTTCGCCTTCCGAATAGGTATTCCCGAGCGACAGCATACGGTAATCGTGAGCCACGGTCTTGAACTCGTTCGAAATGTCGCTACCGACGCGCATTGTAGGCGAATCGGGCTGGCGGAACTCAGGAAAACGCTTCTCCAAATCGGTCAGTTCCTCGAGCATCTTATCGAACTCGAAGTCGCTGATAGTTGGATTACTAAGCACATAATAATTGTAGTTGTGCTGGTTGAGAACCTTAGTAAGGCTTATTATTCTTTCTTGTTCCACTGTCATAGTAAAAATAATTTACGATTAATAGCGACTTTCTGCTGCCAACAAAGTTAATTATCCAATGTATTTCATAATGATGTCAACAATCTGCTCCTCGCTCTTTCCATCGGCGGAGATGACAAGGTCGTAGTTGCGGGTGTCGTAACGCGAAAGGCCTGTATATTTCTTCACATAGTTCTCGCGCATCTTGTCAACTTTTTTGATGGTCTTTACTGCTTCTTCCTCAGTAATCTGTTGCTTTCGCATCACTCGTTCGACACGATACGGCATAGATGCCTGAATAAAAACATTTAGGTGGTTGGGATGGTCGCGGAAAACATAAAAGCCGCTACGTCCAGCCACCACGCACGATTCCACCTCGGCAATGCCTTTCAATATCTCCGTTTCGGACTCAAAAACCTCCTCGCTCGTCGGCTTCGCATCGGAGAAATCCATCACAGCAAGGTAGTACAAGGCATTCATCTTGCCGTAATTGGGCACGCCCAAATCGACACTGAACATCGACCGTGCGAACTCAGCCCACCAGGCGTGGTTCTGACCTTTCAACTTCTCAATCTGCTCAATGTTAAGATTGTACTTCTTCTCCAAAGCCTCGATGAGAGCCTTGTCGTAGAACTCCACGCCTAGCTTCTCTGCCAGCATACGTCCCACAGTACGACCGCCACTACCTAGTTCACGGTTGATGGTGACAACGTATTTTTCCTGTTTATTCATAATCAATTATACTTTCATTTCGATTTGCAAAAATACGCCTATTTTTCGCTTTTTACAAAATGTTTGACCCGAGTTTACGAACAACAATCAAAACTATATACACAAAAAAAACATCAACAGAAACTAAAGACAGTTGATGTTTTTCGTTAATTATTATTTCGCTACTTCAATATCTTCGCTACAAGACCTGTCAGCACCTGTCCGGGACCAACCTCGACGAATTCATCCGCCCCATCAGCGTGCATTTTCACTACAGAATCGCTCCAGCGAACTGCGCTAGTAAGTTGTTTTACAAGATTTTCGCGTATTTCATTCGCCCCACGGTGTGGCGAAGCGTCAACATTCTGGTATATCGGTACCTTGGCATCGTTGAAGTTTGTTGTTATAATAGCCTTTGCAAGTTCCTCGCGTGCTGGCTCCATCAACGGAGAATGGAAAGCGCCGCCAACCTGCAACTTCAAAGCTCGCTTTGCACCAGCCTCCTTCATTTTCACACAGGCAGCATCGATTGACTCCTCGCTTCCAGAAATCACAATCTGTTCGGGACTATTGTAGTTGGCAGGCACAACAATGCCTTCGGTTTCGGCACAGATGCGTTCCACAATCGCACGGTCGAGACGAATAACAGCAGCCATGGTCGATTTCTGCATCTCGCAAGCCTTCTGCATTGCCATTGCACGCTTCGAAACCAAAACCAGCGCATCCTCAAACGAAAGCACACCAGCAGCCACCAATGCCGAAAACTCGCCAAGAGAATGTCCTGCAACCATATCGAAACTCTCGTTTGCAAACTTCTCGTAAAACATAACCACCGAATGCAGAAAAACAGCAGGCTGGGTAACCTTTGTCTGCTTCAAATCCTCATCGGAGCCATTAAACATAATATCTGACAAGCCAAAACCGAGTATTTCATCGGCACGCTCAAACATCTTCTTTGCACTCGAACTTGCATCGTACAAGTCCTTGCCCATACCCGAAAATTGGGAACCTTGTCCCGGGAAAACCAATGCTTTCATTATAATCTATTTCTGTCAATTAATGCTAAAAATTCCTGTCTCGTCTTTGCCTGCTTGAGGAATACGCCAGTAAAGTCGGAGGTCGTTGTAATAGAATTCTGCTTCTGCACACCGCGCATCTGCATACACATATGGTGAGCCTCAATGACAACTGCCACGCCAAGTGGGTCGAGCGTATTCTGGATGCAGTCCTTAATTTGCGTAGTGAGGCGTTCCTGCACCTGCAAACGACGCGAGAAAACATCTACCACCCGTGCGATCTTGCTCAAACCTGTAATATAATGATTTGGAATATATGCCACGTGCGCCTTGCCATAAAACGGCAACATGTGATGTTCGCACATACTGTAAAGTTCGATATCCTTCACTATTACCATCTGACGGTAGTCCTCGCGGAACATTGCGGAGCGGATTATCTGCTCGGCATCCATATCGTAGCCCTGTGTAAGGAACTGCATCGCCTTGGCAACCCTCTCGGGTGTCTTCAGAAGTCCTTCGCGGTTGACATCCTCGCCAATCAAACTGAGAATCTCGCTGTAAAGCGCAACAAGGCGTTCTGTCTTCTCCTTGTTGAACTTCTCAACCTTTGCATATCCCTGCTCCTCAGGGTCAAGTATCGTATAATTCATTACGTGTAAAATTTGACGCAAAAATAAATATTATTTACGATTTACGAGGTACGATTTACGATTTGAAGATTAGAATATAATCATTATTTTTGTCCCCTGTCAATAGAATAACAATGAAACGAATAGGTTACGACAAAATAAACGCAAAAGGTTACTTGATAGCAGCCGCATTCATTATTACACTTGGGATAGGAATACAATTCAAGTTTATGAACGAGTTTCCTGCATTCATACACGCATGGGCACAAGACGACCGATACGCACTTGCCATAGGCTTTATCGACAACGGATTCGACCTATTTCATCCAGAAACAAACATATACAACAAGCAGTTCCCTGGCGTGTGGAAAGAAGCATACGACACAACAATAACCGCCGTCGATTTTCCAATCCACGAGTACATTGTGGCGCTGCTGATGAAACTTTTCGGCACGACATCTCCGTGGGTTTTCCGATGGTGGACTCTGATTTGCAGTTTCATCGGATTATTTTTCCTATACAAAATGTCATTCCTTATTACCGAGGATTTTCAAAAATCGATTCTTGTCACAGCAATAGCAATGACAGCTCCTGTCTATGCCTACTATTTCAACGGATTTATGCCAGGAATTCCTGCTTTCGCAATCGGTGTAATCGGACTATGGGCTTACCTTAAATATTACAAGGAAGGCAAAAAGAAATTCTTCCACCTTGCCATCGCTCTAATGACATTGTCCACGCTTATACGCACGACATTTGTAATAGAACTGATTGCAATACTCGGATTCGAACTGCTACGGATTTTCCGCAAGGAAAGCACCTTCAAGGACAAACTGCCAACCGTCATAATATCGGCTGCACTAATCTTCGCCTATATGGCGTGGAACTCGCACCTGAGAAGCAAATACGGCTACCTGTTTCTAAATAACCTTTCGGCAGCAGAAAGTATAGATGAAGCCCTTAACTGTATTACCGATGCAAAAGATAAATGGGAATACCAATATTTCCAAAAATTCCATTACATCATATTTGAAGTGCTTGTAGGCTTGTCTCTTATTGCAGGAGTTGTCAGATTAATAATCAGACTAAAAAACAAAGAGAATATAGTACAGAAAAAACAACTGACAATATGGCTCATACCTATCATATACTTGTTTGGATGCGTCTTGTTTTCGATTGCTATGATAATGCAACTTCCAAATCACGACTACTATTTCATTGATACTTTCTTTTTGCCGATACTGATGCTTTATGCATTAATGCTTGGCACTCTTCCGAAAATCAAAAACTACATTGCAGGCGGATTGAGTCTTGTTGCATTAGGTGTGATGTGCTACTTTATGATAGCAAAGGTAAATGAAACACAAGTCAGCAGACGATGGATAGAAGATGGTGCATACAAATGCTACCTTAACTTTATAGATTCAGACAAATTCCTTGATTCTCTTGACATTTCACGCGATGCAAAAATATTGTCGATGTACGCTTACCCACAAAACGGCTCTTTCATACAGATGAAACGCAAAGGATATACAGTAATGAAACATAGGGACGCTATTGTAGAGTCGGCACTGACGTGGGATTTCGAATACATTGTAATAGAAAACCAGAAATACCTTGAAAATTTTGATGAACACAAAGATGTGCTATCACGCTTTTCAAAAGTCGCCGACAACGGCAGAATTTCAGTATGTACACTCAGCGATACTGTGGTTTATACATCGACAGAAGATTTCTTTAATTCATCACGGTAGTTCTTTAAGGCTTTCTACGTACGAAACCTTCATATCGTCAATGTATGTCTGACAATTCCCATTGTTCCAAACATATACTTTCAAAATTCCAGACGGATAGTCGTCCCGACTAATACGGCATTTCAAATTAGCGCTACTCCATAAATCCGACCCTGTATTTCCTAAATATCGACACTCATACAAACTTTTTTCGTTGCCATCGATAGAAACAACCAAATGTGATGAACCTGTATTCAAAAACTTGCACGATGCCTTCAAATCAATATCGGACGAATCGGCGACCATAGACCAAAGCGAATCCATCTGAAGTGAGTATGTACACGAAAATCCTTGTGGCTCAATCACATTAGAAAACTTTCCACTAAAAGCGTAGGCATCGGTATTTCTCGGCTCCAAAGTTTCAAAATTATTCATATAAAGGACAACAGATGAATCCTTAACTATTTTTACTATTTCTCCGAGAGAAACATTCAAAGTCTCAAACTGTACCGAAATTTTCCCCTTTACGCACCTTTCGTCCGACACACGGAAACGAACCTTGTCGACCTTGTCGGCAAGTTCGCCCGACACAAAATCTTCTACCAACGGATTTATCCACAGACCATCGACTGCAGTAGACGGCACATACCTATAGGTAAATATTTCACCGCTATGCGTCATATAATCAACGAAATACATTTCGTCCTTGAAAAACGTCTTCTTCACAAAACCAGTAAAGTTAACACCGCTTTCAATCTTGATGCGCTGAATATACTCGCCACAATCTGGAACAGAAATCCACTCATTGAATCTGGCAGTCAAAACATCACCCACATCCTGACTTATTAGCCTACCTTCAGGAAGTTTTTTCCAAACAATATAATTATCTCCGTAATAATCAGCATTATAATTCTGCAAAATATTATATACAACATTGGGTTCATCATTTAACGGATACCGTCCATCAATTGTAAAACCATCTTTTACGAAATGCCACAGAACATATTCCACAGCATTTTTACCAGCAAAGTTTTCCGAAGCCACATCCGAAAGCCATTTGGAGGTAGATGCTCCAATCTCAATAGTTTTCCGAGGATGCCAGTTTAATGCGTTAACCTTTGCATACATATGTTCCCACGGATAAAAGTCAATTGTATAATTTCCAATCTTTGCGACTACCTCATCAGGAAGTTTATCACACGCCAAAGCATTGTCGGTAAGGCTGGTCATCCGTTCTGCGAAAACATTGTACTCGCACACAGTACCAATAAAGTTATTTATACCACAATACTCAACAGTTTTACCTTTATATCCAGGAACCTCCTTCATATTCCAGTAAAGCATCATCACCGCCAGCATAGCACAGGCAACCGCAAAACCTCTGCGTATGGTTTTAGACAACAGAATTACGCTCCAAAATACTATTACAAATGTTACAATTGCTTGATAATGTTGAATATCTTCTCGAACAAATGAATGCTTCCAACTTGCAAAAAGCGGAATCAGCGACAGAAAAAATAATATTTTCGAATCCTTATCGCCAGAAAGCAATGGGAAAAGAACAATAATTGAGATAAAAATGATTAAAGCCGTCCAGTTGTTGTCGGGATGCAACGAAAGCGCACCGCCATAACCAGCAACAAGATGCAATTCGCCCCAAAAGTAATCAATCAGTATAGCAAAATCGTGTAAAACAGCCATTCCGACAACCAAAGCACTTGCAACTACCAAGAATGCTTCCTTAAAAAGCCGCTTGAAATTCCTGTTCTTGTAGAAATCCATTATCCAAGCCACAAACAGCACCGACAAAGCCTCTACTCCGATTGAGGTCTTTATAAACAAACCCAAAAATGCAAGCAACGAAGCAACAACAAACTTGAACGTGCTATTTTGCTTTACTGCGAAGAAACACAATATGATGCACAGGAAAATTATCATCAAGTCGATTCCTGCAAAATATGAAGCGAGCATTATCAACGCTGCTGCACAATAGAAATTTTTGGAATGGAACTCTGCTAACTTGAAACAAGCTGATATAAACCAAATCTTTAGAATAGAATAGACTACCAGGAATATTATAAAGTTAGCCCCTTCTATAGCAGGCAACTTCAACAATGCCAAAGGACCGATAGGGTAAATAAGTTGCGAAAGTTGTGAATAATCATTGGCAAAAAGCCAGTTCAATCCCCACACATACGATGCATCGAGTCCGGGAGCAAGGTCGGGGGCAAATGCAGGAAAAGTAAAGATATATATGAACAACGCCAGAACCACCTTGCCAACGACAGGGTAGCGCATAACCTCTGTATCCATATCCCTATATCCCCGTAAATTGAATCTTCTCATATAAAGGTTTTATCTTGTTTATTAAAAAAGAAGCTATCACAAAGGATAGCTTCTTATAAATTCAACTTTCAATTACATTGTTCTGCCGGGATAAACTTCCAGAGCGTGCTTCAAAACCTCGATTGCATTCTTGAGGTCTTCAATCTTGAGCACGTATGCAACGCGAACTTCGTTCTTACCAAGGCCTGGAGTGTTGTAGAAACCAGTTGCCGGAGCAACCATTACGGTCTGTCCGTTGTACTGGAATTCCTCGAGCATCCATTTTGCAAACTTGTCGGCATCGTCGATAGGAAGCTTAACTACAGTGTAGAAAGCGCCCTTAGGATTTGGACAATATACGCCAGGAATTTCATTCAAGCCCTTAACCATAAAGTTACGGCGAGCAATATATTCGTCATAAACTTCGTGGAAGTATTCGTCTGGAGTATCGAGAGCAGCCTCGGCAGCAACCTGACCGAATGACGGCGGGCAAAGACGAGCCTGAGCAAACTTGGTGGCAGTTGCGATAACTTCTTTGTTCTTGGTTACCAAGCAACCAACGCGAACGCCGCACATGCTGTAACGCTTCGAAACCGAGTCCATCATGATAACATTCTGTTCGATGCTAGGAATCTGCATTGTCGAGAAGTGCTTGTGACCATCGTAGCAGAATTCACGGTAAACTTCGTCGGCATACAGGTAAAGGTCGTGCTTCTTAACGATTTCTGCCAACTGGAAGAGTTCTTCCTTCGAATAAAGGTAACCTGTTGGGTTGTTAGGATTGCAGATTACAATACCTTTGGTCTTCGGAGTTATAACTTTTTCGAATTCTTCGATTGACGGAAGAGCGAAATCGTTCTTTATGCTCGAAGTAATAGGCTTGATAACAACGCCAGCCTGCATTGCAAAACCATTGTAGTTTGCGTAGAAAGGTTCTGGAACAATTACTTCTTCGCCCGGATTGAGCGTAGTCATAAATGCAAATACGATTGCTTCCGAACCTCCAGTAGTGATGAGCATATCGTTTTCGGTAACGTTGATGCCAATCTTCTGGTAGAAAGCAGCCAATTTCTTTCTATAAGAAATGTTACCTGCGGTATGGCTGTATGCTATAACCTTGTCGGTCATATTCTTTACTGCCTCCAAAGCAACTTCTGGAGTCTTAATGTCGGGCTGACCGATGTTAAGATGGTAAACCTTTACACCTCTTGCTTTTGCTGCGTCTGAATAAGGAACCAATTTACGAATTGGCGACGACGGCATGTTTTTTCCTTTTTCTGATATTTGTGGCATATCTTTTAATTTATTTTATTGATAATTACTTTTTTACTTGCTTTACTTCTTCAGGCTTTGAAATTTCTGGCTTCTTTTCGACTGCATCAATCTTTTTTTCAACCTTCTTTTCGGTAGGAAGAGGAGCATCCTTTACATCGTTAGCATTTGGAGAAACAATAGTTCCCCTGATTTCCAACTGTATAGGATTTTCGTTTCCTTCAATGAAAACCTTAATGGTCTTGGTGAACTTGCCAATCCTATTGCTGTCGTACTTAACCTTTATGGACCCTTTTTTCTTCTTTGCAATCGGTTCCTTTGGCCAGTCGGCAGCAGTACAACCGCACGAAGTCTTTACATTTGTCAAAGTAACAGGCTTTTTCGTTACGTTCTTGAAAGTGAAAACACAACTTGCATCGCCACCTTTTTCCATAGTGCCGAAGTCGTGAACCAACTTGTCGAACAATATACTTGAACGCTTTTCAACGTTTTCTGTCTGTTCCTTGTCCTTCTTTTCCTTCTTTGTTCCATTTTCCTGCGAAAATGCAACACTTGCAATCATAATGATTGCCAAAATAAAAAATATTCTTTTCATACGTTATAATTTTTTACAAAGGTAGAGTAAATTTTGATTCAATGGTTCAAGAAATTCAAAAAATCACCCAATAATAAGAGGGGTGCTTTTCATTAGGTAAAGATCCGAAAAAGACAACGATAATAAAAGATTTTCAGACTGTCAAAGCTTACAAAATTATATTATCACGTTGGTTACAAACAAAAAAGGCGGACAATCGTCCGCCCATATTGAAAAATCTAGCAAATTTGTTCTTATTACTTGGCAACCCTTTCAAGCCACTTAACCATACCAAACATAACTGCCATTGAAATTACGCAAACTATTGCGAATACCAACCAGCAGTACTGGATAGGCCATGTGTTGTACATCAAAGGACCAATCCACAGGAAGATGTTACCTACTGCAGTAGCACCAAGCCACAATCCCTGGCAGAGACCTACCATGTGACGCGGAGCAACCTTCGATACAAACGAAAGTCCCAAAGGTGAAATGAAAAGTTCGGCAACTGTAAGGAAGAAATAAGTAACAATGAGTACCCAAGGACCTAACTTAACAGGGTCTAACAATGCTCTGAAGTCTTCTGCTGATGGATAATTGTTTACAAACGAAAGAATCATCAAGAACAGATAAGCACATGCTGCGATGCCCATACCGATTCCGATTTTCTTAGGTGTTGATATTGCTTTGCCCTTGCGTGTCAATGCTGCGAAAGCAATCATTATAATAGGTGTAAGTACAATTACGAAGAATGGGTTAAGAGCCTGCCAGATTTCTGGAGCAACAGCCTCAGAACTTACGAAGTCGCGAGCGAAGAACGACAGAGACTGTCCGTTCTGGTGGAATGAGAACCAGAAGAAGATAGCAATACCGAGAACTGCGAACAAAGCAGCCATACGCTGTTTGATTTCCTTTGCCATTGCAGCCTTTTCTTCTGCTGTATATTCAACAACCTTTGCAGTGTCTTTCTTTGCTGGTTGCGGGAATTTCTTCTTGGAAATGAGGAAGATTGTCAACGAGATTGCCATTGCTACAACCGATGCGATAAACGAGAAGTGAATACCTGAGTTGAATACATCGATGTATGACGAGCAGAATTCGGTAGTACCCTGAACCAATGACGGGTCAATAACTGACTGCGACATTGTTGCTGTGAATTTTTCGGTAACATCGCCACCATTGATGACATCGTGGCAAAGAGCCGGCATATCTGCATTGTAAACAAAATTGTGAATCTTCAACCACCACTCACGAATCAATGGAGCGATAAACGGAGCGATAACACCGCCGATGTTGATGAACACGTAGAAAATCTGGAAACCGCTGTCGCGTCTTTCCTTGGCTTCTGCCAATGCTTCTGGGCCTTTCTTTGCTGCTTCTGCTTCGAAGTTGTCGTACATCTTGCCAACCAAGGCCTGAAGGTTGCCCTTGAACAAACCGTTACCAAAAGCAATAAGCAACAGTGCCAAACAAGTTACAATAAGGATTGTCCACCAACTTGCACCGCCATCAACGATAAATCCGTTGGCATCTGTTCCGAACAGAGGAATGGACAATGCAACATAACCCAAAGCCATCACAATGAGACCCCACTGGATAGTACGGTTGTAGTTCTGCGTCTTGTCGGCAATTATACCACCTACCAAGCTCAATATGTAAATGAGGCAGTAGAACACCGAATAAATAGCACCTGCCTGCGCATCGGAAAGTCCGAACTTTGAAACGATGAACAAGGCCAAAACAGCATTCATAATGTAGTAGCCGAAACGTTCACCCATATTGCTCAATGCAGCAGCTATCAAGCCTTTAGGATGATGCCTAAGTGCTGTAATCACATAATAGACCAAGAATGGCAGCACTACTATTATGACTCCCAATAGAAACACCAGCGTTCGGTGTTCAGTAAAAAATTCTTGAAACATACTTTATTATTAATTAATTAAACATTCGAACATTGTTCGTTTTACAACTTGCAAAGATATTACAAAAACCAATAATGCAAAATTATTTTTTTTAGGCTAATAGGCTAAAGGCTAAAAGTCCTCCCCCACAAGCGTTAAGGTCGTTAACAACTTTAAGGTCATTAACGCTTTGGGGGGAGACACGCCTATTAGCCTACACAATATTTCCAAAAACTTTTCGTTTATTCTGTGCATTCGTATTGAAAAAATTTTTATTATTTTTGTGCCTTGAATTAAATTGGACATAAAAACACAACTTATGAAACTGAAAGTTTTATTTGTAACACAAGAGATAGCACCCTACGTTCCTGAAAATGAAATGTCGTTGGCATGCAGGAAACTTCCGCAGGGAATACAGGAACTCGGCAACGAAGTACGCATATTTATGCCGAAATTCGGTGTAATAAACGAAAGAAGAAACCAACTTCACGAGGTAATCAGGCTTAGCGGTATGAATCTTGTCATCAACGATGCCGACCATCCGCTTATAATAAAGGTTGCTTCTATTCAGCCAATAAGGATGCAGGTGTATTTCATCGACAACGAAGACCTTTTCCAGAAGAAGTATATGGTAACTGACAAGAGCGAGGATAATTTCACCGCCGACGAAAAGTCCATCTTCTACTCGAAGGGTGTTGTCGAAACTGTAAAGAAACTCGGTTGGGCACCAAATATCGTTCACTGCCACGGATGGTTCTCTGCAATCTTCCCGTTCATGATGCGAAAAGTTTACAAGTACGACCCGCTGTTCGCCAACAACTGCAAAGTTGTCTACACAATTTACAAAGACAGTTTCACAGGTAGCATCGACAAGGATTTCGCCCGTAAGCTTATCGAAAAGGAAGTAACGATGGCCGACCTTGAAAGAATACAGGAACCAACTTGGGAAAACCTTACAAAATTCGCAATCGACTATTCCGACGGCATAATACTCGGTTCGAATGACATCAACCCAGAAATAATCGAGTACATAAAGCAAAGCGGAAAGCCTATGATGGGATACTCGGAAAACGAAAAGTTGGCTGAAAACTGCAATAATTTCTACACGACCGTCATTGAAAAATAAAGATGATGAAAAAAATCTTTGTCTCAAAATTCTTTATTCTGTCCGCATTTGCCATCGTAATGACAGTTCTTGCTGTTTCGTGCAAAGACGATGATTCTGCAATAGGTACGGGGATAATGCCAAGCAGCGATATGATGGAATTCGTTTGCGACACAATGGAAATACAGACTTACGCCGTGAGGGATACCCACGTCGAGACTCACAACCGTACCATAAATCCGATAGGCATTATCAACGACCCGATTTTTGGACAGACTACCGCTTCGTGTGCATTTCAGACTCTTCTGTCAACAACCAATGTGCAGTTCAGCCGCGAAATAGACACCGCCGACCTTTCAGGTGTAAAACTTACTCTTCATCTGAAATACGCAAACAAGTACGGCGACGCAAATTCCGCAATGACAATAAATGTGAACAGGCTTCTGACCGACATTTCATACGACTCTACCTACTATGAGGACAAAGAATTTGCCGCAACGGAATTTGAACTTCTGACATCAGCGGACATAAATTTCGGCACCGACAGTGTAATGAAAATTGAAATGCCTGCTGAACTAGTCGAAGATATCGTCAAGGAAAACGTTGGACAGGAAACTTGGAGTAACGCGGATTTCGTAAAATTCTTTAAGGGTTTGTACATCACAACAGAACTGACTTCGGGCGACGGATGCATTTACTCCCTCGACCTTATCAGCAGCAAGTCGAAAATGGTGCTTACTTATAACGGCTCAAGTTCCTTCGACTTCGACATCAGCGAATACTCTACACGAATAAATATGTATTCGCACGACTACACCAACGCCGACAGCGAACTGAAGTCTGCAATAGAAAATCCAGACCAGCCCACTAAATACTGCTATATACAAGGACTTGCTGGAATGAAAACAAAAATTATGTTCCCCGAACTTTACACTATGTTCGATTCGACCAACATAATCATAAACCGCGCGCAACTATGCGTTACGATAAAGGAAGGTTCAGAATCAAGCATTCTGCCGACCCCAACGGCAATGAGCATGACAAAAATACTCGAAGACAACAAATTCGATTTCCTTGAGGATTATAAGTCGAACAGCAAAAATTTCGGAGGTTCATTCAACGAAACCGACAAATCGTACACCTTCAATATACCGTTGCATCTTCAGGAACTTTTTAAAGATTATAAGGACTTAGGTGAAAAAACAGACAACGGCATTTATATGGTAGCAAACGACAACAGAATAGTCCCATATAGGGCTATGCTGTATGGCGGTGCTCACGAAAACTTAAGCGTAAAGATAATTGTATATTACTCAAAATATTAGAAGAAAATTATGTGTGGAATAGTAGGATATATTGGCAAAAGAGATGCATACGATGTGTTGATTAAAGGTCTCAAGCGTCTGGAATACAGGGGCTACGATTCGGCAGGTATTGCCATTTACAACGGAAGCAAATACAATGTGTACAAATGTCACGGAAAGGTTAGCGACCTTGAACAGCACGTTGCAGGAAAAGATGCCACTGGAAACATCGGCATAGGTCACACCCGTTGGGCTACACACGGCGAACCTAACGATGTCAACGCACATCCGCACGTATCGATGAATGAAAAATTCATATTGATACACAATGGAATTATTGAGAACTATGCCAAACTGAAAGCCACACTCGAGGAGAAAGGCTACACTTTCAAGGGCGAAACCGACTCCGAAGTGCTTGTCAACTTCATTGAGTACATATACACCGAAAGCCACGCAAAGGACGAAAACTTTATGCCTGACGATGCTGTACGTGCTGCACTTCAGTTGGTGGAAGGTGCATACGGAATCGTGGTAATGAGTTCGGAAGACCCAGAAACACTGACAGTAGCCCGCAAAGGTAGCCCGATTGTAATCGGACTCGGCAATGGAGAATATTTTGTCGCATCCGATGCTTCACCTATAATAGAATATACCAATTCGGTAATCTATCTCAACGACCTCGATGTTGCAACTATCAGCAAGACAGGTTTTAATCTTGTGAACCTTAAGGACCGCAAGGCAAAAATTGACATCCAGCAAGTTGACCTTCGTCTCGACGAAATCGAAAAGAATGGCTTCGACCACTATATGCTCAAGGAAATCTATGAGCAGCCACGCGCTATTGCCGACACTTACCGCGGTCGTTTGAGCCTTGATACAAAGAATCTTACGCTCGGTGGTCTGCACACTGTAATGGGACAGTTGAAGGAAGCCAAGAGAATAATAATTGTTGCTTGTGGAACAAGTTGGCACGCCGGACTTGTCGGCGAATATCTGTTCGAGGAATTTGCCCGCATACCTACCGAAGTGGAATACGCATCGGAATTCAGGTACAGGAATCCAATCATCAACAAGGGCGACATTGTAATTGCAATCAGCCAGAGTGGTGAAACTGCCGATACATTGGCAGCCATTCAGTTGGCAAAGGAAAGAGGCGCAATCGTTCTCGGAATCTGCAATGTCGTTGGTGCAAGCATTCCGCGCGAAACCGTAGCAGGAGTTTACACTCACGCAGGGCCAGAAATCGGTGTTGCTTCGACCAAGGCGTTCACAACACAGATTACCGTGCTGACAATGATGGCAATGCAGGTTGGTCTTGCAAACAAGGGACTTACAGAGCAAGAATTTACCGACCTTGTTGACGAACTTTACGCTATTCCGCAGAAGGTTGACCTAATTCTCCAGAAGAGCGAAAGCATTAAGAAGATTGCTGAAAAGATAAAGGATGCAACCAACAGCATTTATCTCGGACGCGGCTATCTGTACCCTGTTGCTCTCGAAGGTGCATTGAAACTCAAGGAAATTTCCTACATACACGCCGAAGGTTATCCGTCGGCAGAAATGAAGCACGGACCTATCGCCCTTATCGACGAGAAAATGCCAGTTATCGTATTGGCTACCAAGGACAAATCCTACGACAAAATTGTCTCGAACATTCAGGAAGTGAAGGCTCGCAAGGGCGTTGTTATTGCAATCGTTACCGAAGGCGACACCACTATCAAGGAAATGGCAGACTATGTGATTGAAGTACCTTACTCCGACTTTGCTCTTGCTCCATTGCTGACAGTAGTACCTCTGCAACTTATTGCCTACTACATAGCCGTAATGAGAGGTTGCAACGTCGACCAGCCACGTAACCTTGCAAAATCCGTTACTGTGGAATAAATAAACATTGGAATGAAACGACTTGTCAAAATATTTATAATCATAGCATTAGTTGCTTTTATCACTGCTTGTTCTACAGAAAAGAACACGCCGATGAGCCGTTTCTACCATAACACTACGCTTAAATACAACATCTATTTCAACGGACGCGAGTCGTACAAGAAAGGTATTTCCAAGATAAACGCCCAGAATAGCGACAATTATGCACTGACACTCAGCGTATTCACCGACAGCAAGGAAGAGAATGCCAGTGTTGCAAACGGCGAAATGGAAAAGGCTATCCAGAAGTCGGCAAAAGGCATAAAGTTGCACTCAATCACCAAGAAACCAAAACCTTCGGGCAAGGCAATGACACCAAAGGAAAAGGAATTTATGGCGCAGAACGAGTTCAACAAGTGGGTGGACCATTGCTATCTGCTTATGGGAAAGGCTTATTTCATAAAGCGCGACTATCTGCAGGCAAGAACCAACCTTGAATTTGCGCTCCGCCAGTACCCCAATTCCAAGATTCAGCCAGAAATTGCAATGTATCTTGTCCGTACTTTCTGCGAGGACAAGAAGTTCAAGGAGGCTAAGGAAACTCTCGACAAGATTGATGCCGACAAGAAGATTACCAAGAAAACCGAAGGTTACTATGCTGCCGTATGTGCCGACTATTATCTGAAGCAGAAAAATTACGATGAAGCGACTGAAAAACTGAAGGTTGCTGTAGAAAAGACCAAGAAGCGCACCGAAAAATTAAGATACACTTACATCCTTGCACAACTCAGCGAAAGAGAAGGCAATCTGCGCGAGGCATACAAGTATTATCAGGCTGCTTCCAAGAGAAACAGGATTTATGAAATGGAGTTCAACGCCAAAATCAATATGGCAAAATGCTCTGGAAACGGCAATAACAAGGACATTTACAAGTTGTTGAACAAGATGCTCAAGGACGAAAAGAACAAGGAGTATCGCGACCAGATTTACTATGCAATGGCAGAAGTGGAAATGAGGGCAGGCAAGGAAGCGGACGCTATCGAACACTACAAGAAATCGTCGGAGGTCAGCATAGAAAACGACTACCAGAAGGCATTGTCCTGTATGAAGTTAGGTGAACTCTACTATGCAAAACTCGAATACAAGAACGCATACATCTATTATGATACCTGTATGCAGTATCTGCCCGAGAGCCACGATAATTTCAAGGAGATACAGACCTTGTCGAAGAACCTTTCGGAACTTGTAACCTATACCGATGTCATTGAGTTTGAAGATAGTGTTCAGAAAATTGCCAAGATGAGCGACAAGGAACGAAACAAACTCATTGACGGACTTATTGCAAAGGTTGTGGAACAGGAACGCCTTGAACGCGAACTTGCACAACAGGAAAATCTCAACTCCTACCTTTTCGACCAAAAGCGTGGCGAAACCAATACTGTAGGCGAATCGTCGGGCAAATGGTACTTCTACAACCCTGCACAGTTGAGTTACGGAAAGAACGAATTCCAGAAGAAATGGGGCAACCGCAAGAACGAAGACCATTGGCGTCGTCGCGACAAGACCATCGTATCTTTCGATATGGATGACGACAGCGAGGCTTCCGACAGCGTTGTTGCCGATGCAAAGCCCAAGAACGAAGACCCCAAGAGCCGCGAATACTACTTGCAGGACTTGCCTCTTACCGACTCGGCTATGCAGGAATCTCACAAGCGAATCGAAAACGCCCTGTACAACGCCAGCAAGATTTATAAGGAAAAATTCGGCGACTATCCAAAGGCAATCAACAGTTATGAAGACCTTAACCGCCGTTACCCAAATTCCGACTACCAGTTGCTGACATACTACGACTTGTACATTCTCAACACTCTCATCAAGGATATTCCACAGGCTGAGAAGTACAAGAATTTGATAATTAGCAAGTACGGCAATACAAACTATGCGAAGTTGTTGCAAAATCCTAACTTTGTGAAGGAACAAGAAGAAATTCGCAAGCGCCAAGAACAGTTGTATGCCAACACCTACGATGCCTTTATGCGTGGCGAGTGGAGTACGGTACAAAGAAATGCAACTAATTTCATAAATGACAATAGCGACAGCGACTTGGTGCCGAATTTCGATTTCCTCAACACTATGTGTACGGCAAGGAATGCCGACACAACCAAGTTCAAACTGGCATTGCTCGATTTTATCGACCGTCATCCTAAGCACGAACTAAGGCAGGCAGCAGAAAACATTCTTGCATATTTCGGAACTGCCGATATGGATGCTCTTATTGCCGACCTAAAGTCACGTCCCGAAGTCGTGAAGCAACAGAAGAAGGAAGGCGAAGAGGAATCGCTATACGAAGAGGAAACTCCAGAAGCCACATATACATTCGACGAGATGGCGGAACACTACTATGTGGTTTACTTCAAGTCGGAGCAGGTTGACGACAAGCGTCTTGCATTTGAAATCCGCAACTTCAACATCTTCAACTTCAATATGCGAACCTTCAATGTGGTTACCAGCACTTTCAACAGCAACTACTCGCTGATTACTGTACGTCCGTTCCGCAATATGCGCCAGTCGGTCAACTACTCGAAGATGATTGCTAACAGCGAGGATGTCTTTAATAAACTCAAGAATGTAGACTACAAGATATTTGTAATTTCAGCAGACAACTTCAAGCAACTTACCGCCAGCAAGAACCTGAATGCATATATGGAGTTCTACAATGCGAACTACAATAAGTAATTGCTCAAAGCAATCCTTTTAAACCATTATAACAATGAAAATAAGAGTATTAGCCATCATCATTTCGATACTCGCAATAATTTTGTGCGAAGGTTCAATCAATAGCATGTCGGCACAATCACCCTACGATGTCGATAATACGAGGACAGGCAAGTATGTAGATGAATCGAGGCCGATTCTGATAACTGCCAAATTTGATGGCGACGAAGAGGAAACTCTCGCCGAATATTGTAGATACGATGCGCAAAACCGAATAATAGAATACGGCTGTATAACTGGACAGTTCGACTACGAAGCATATATTCGCATGTTCAAGATTCATTATAAAGGCGAGAAGATTGATTCGGTACAATGCAAGGAGGTGTATTGCGGTATTGTTTCACAAAAAATGGATATGATTTTCAAGAAAGGTATCAGCTTTTACGACCAGTTCACAGGCAATGACATTGGTTTCATACTCGACACCGACAAAGCGCCAAAAGATCTTGACACCAAGTCAATTGCCTCAATGCGTGCATACGCCGACAGCAAAAATGACATTTTGGTACGACAGTTCGCATGGCTCTACGATTTCAGTACAATAAAGGAATGGGACAATGAGAAGAAAGACAAAGAGGGCATCCTAATATATTCTGAATTAGTTGATTATAGCAACGAAGGTGACGAAAGTTATAAGATAAACTATTCATACGGATATTGTGGCGACTATAGCACCAAAAACATAGTCAACACAAGTCACACTGAATATGAAGGAGAAGTGTACGAAAACGAACGAAACTACATCATTACGGAAACATATCTGCATACGGATGTGGATCCGAGGGGTGGGAAATAATTTGTTACCTATTATTATCTTCCATCATACACTGGTCTTATCGTCTGTCCGTACATACGGTAATAGCTTGTTTCGTTTAAAGATGTTGAATCTAATATGAAACCGTAGGCATAATATTCGTCATAAGTAACAGAATTTAACCAATAAAAGCCACATGCACCTTTGTTTATGGAACTTTCTTCACTGCGTCCTCCTGCTGCCGGCAAGAAAATACTATTGCCGTTTGGACCGACGAACTCATAGCCGTTTACGCCATTCCGAGTTGTCCATGTCGTTGTGCTATTGATTAAAAGTTCTTCAAATTCATCACTTGATGGTATTCTCCAATTCGCACCTAAATTGACTGTTGCAGCATCGTCTGATGATTCCAGATTTGTAAGACCATCTGATTCACAATATTTTATAAACGTTCTATATGTATAAATTAATGTGTCGATTATTATTGTATCTTCGGGATAGTGTACGTAATTGTCCCAGATGTACGATTCCTTTGAGTAGTTTTCTCCCCACGCATAGTAATTGCCGTAGACTTCTGGTGATGTTGCCCCCAGGTTGCAGGTTGCCCATAATAGTCCGCTTGGCAAGCCAAGGTCGATATATGGCTTTTGTTCATGTGGAGCAGAACCGTTTATGTCGATATCGACCGTTATTGCAATAGGGCTGTCTTCAATGATATATACTTCGGATTCACCATGCAGATTATTTCCATCATCAATAACATCCACTAGAACTTTAAAGGGAATATTAATAGCTGCATACACAATATCGCTATGCTTGAAGTCGTATATGTAAAGTTCCGATGTATTGTCGGCGGCGATAAAATGGCATTTATAGGAAACCGTGTCATCGCTATACGCTACCGACACAGCAGCATCGAACTCAGAAATTTCAATTTTGCTTGCAATCCCATCAGTTACAGCCTTTTTCTGAAGTTCTATGTTTAAAGTTGTCAGTGGATTGAGTACAATTGGCTCGTTGTGACAAGAAGCGAACAAAAACATCAATCCCAAAAATGAGAACAAAATATATCCTAATTTAACCCTAATTATATTCGCAATAAATCTTTTCATAACAGCACATTATTCTTTTATAAGCTTCTTTACACTGCACATGCGTCCGTCGGTCCCATATATCCTTGCATAATACACTCCTTCAACAAATCCACTTACATCACATTCTACATCGCTACCATTTGTATCATAACTACCGATAATACGCCCGTCAATGGAGAAGAACTCTACTTTTAGAATAGTAGAGGGGGATGAGATATTTAGTATGTCACTTGTCGGATTTGGGAAAACAGAAATTGAATCTGCATAGAAACAGTCAATCCCATTCTGAATGCTATAGTTTATTGTTACTATGGAACGGCAATCATTATCTAGATAATTTTCTAACACATAAGTACCGTCAGTATAAAATGTATGACCATTAAATTGAATGTAATTGTTTACTATTGTATCAATTTCTGATCTTATAACGCATTCAATATACAGACCGAAATCTAAGTAAGCCGTGTCGCGACATTCGGGAATGCTTCCGTTCATAACTATTAGGTAAGGCTCGTAATATCCAGGTTCTGTATAAGTATGACTTACATATTCGTCGCAATTACTTTCGACTATATTGTCGTTAAAATGCCACTCGCAAATATTGTTGTCAATATTGCCGTAGTTACTATTATTGACAAAAATTATGTTTTCTGATGTTTCAAATACACTCCCTGCAGATACAGCTATTTCTGCCTCAATAATACCGGTTGTATTAATTTCTACCATTGGGAAATCATAACACTTGGTGGTGCCGTACCATACTTGATATGTTTCCATATAATCCGCATTGAAAGTTTGGTGTTCCGTACGAAATGTGTAAATTCCTGCGGGCAAGTTGTAAACATGCGAGTCGGTAATTGCATAACCTGTACTCGGATTTGTTATGGTTGGACCAGCAGTTGTGTCAATCCAAAAAAAAGCATACAATCCTGTTGTGTCCAGGAACTCGATTCCACCTTTGCCCAAAGCACATGTGTCGCTAATTATGTTGTAGTCGTATTCTGGCAAATCAGGCTCTTCGATTATAGCCCTACCTATGTTAGATTGGCAGCCCCACTGGTTGGTAGAAGTAAGGCCTACTATGTGACTCTCCTCCCTGTTCTCCCAGTGTACGAGAACCCTGAACTCACCATTAAAGGCATTAACTATTACGCTATCAATGAAACCATTGCCAAATTCCCAGTCGTATATTGCCAACGAATCCTCAAATGCTGTTAATATAGCAGCTTCACCGAAGCACTTTGGAGGTATGACAACGATCGAGTCAGATGGTATTCGTACGAAAGTAGCCCTTACAGTATCCTTGTCTGTACAATATTCTGAGTTCGTTACCGTCCAAAATAGTTCATAATATGGATATTGCGTGTTTCCGCTGTTCTGCACGGTTGTCTGCACCATAGTGTTTGGGTTGGTCGTTTCGTTGAATGTAACTATATCTGGCACATTAGTTGACCATTGTCCTTCTCCTACACCATCGAAATCGGCATGTATTTGCCCGTTGTATCCGCAGAAAGTCAATTCGTCTTCTACAATTTGAGCTGTCGGCTGCTGTATAAAATTTATTGTCCACGGACCTGCAGTATCACTACAGAAACTTGGATTGTACACTGGTCCTGTATATTCTATCCAGTAGAAATCGTGGTGTCCATAGCTTGAAACAGTTGCATTGGTAACTATATTGTTGCTGCCATAACCGAATACAGTCGATTGATTTTCCTCGTACCAATACCCGCTGACACCATCGCTTGGTTCCTCAGCACGCAGTAAGAACGGAGTTACAAAACCGCAGGCAACAGTATCGCCTTCGTTCATGTTCAATGATGCAGAAGGTTTTTCGTAGAAAGTCACAACAACTTCATCAAATGCGGAGCAAGTTTCCTGATCATCAGTTTCGATAGTTGGGTGGTTAGTTTCAACCCAGCGGAACGTAGCTGGACCGTATGCCGAATAGTGAGCCGTTGTATGCGGGTCTGTACGGTCGGTAAATGCTGCAGTACCGCCGCTAATAGCAGTCCATGATCCTGAAATGCCATCACCCTCAACATGTGACGAAACAGCGTTAAGCTGGAAGTCGAGACCGCAGACATCGAAGTCTTCGCCGGCTCTTACATTCGGACGTTCCATAAATTCAATAGTTACAGTGTCGCTATCGTAGCAAGTGCTTGCATCACCAGCAGTATTGGTTTCCCTTACGATGAATGTATAGATTCCGTAGGCACTTACCTGTACATACTCTACAATACTGTCGTGAGGAGTATTTGCCCATATTACTTGTGCATCTGGATTCGGCTTAGATCCTACTGTCCATTGGCATGTTGGAGTATAATCATCGCTAGGCGGAACCCCCCAATCGCCATGAAGTTCGTAACTATTGCTACAGGCAACGTGGTCGAGACCTGCATTAGCAACTGGCTTTTGCATGAATCTTACATGCATAGTGTCTATTGCAGAACAGTCTCCAATGGTAGCAGTAAATAAGAAATCGACATCGCGGTAGCGTGAAATTTGAACATCGGGACTAAGCGTAAAAGTTGTTTGGAAATCTATCGGATCTGCGAAACTTCCTTCAATGTCATTGCAAATCCACGAAAAATAAGCAAAATCAGAGGATGATGAAGAAGCGCAAAGTTCTACACTTCTATCACAAATCGTTACCCTATCATTACCTGGAACACCGCATTCGCTTACACTTACCACTGGCATCTTGCGAAATATGATATGTTTCTCAACCGGCCCGACACAACTTTCGGGAATCCGTGGATCGCTGACTCCCTCTGTCCACCTGAAGATGTATTCCGTCTCTGTTGCATCGTCGGATATGGGAACTGTAACATAGCAATGTGGATAACTATCGCTACTTGCAGAGGTCGGGTCGCTATAGTCGTGGTAGATTACGGTCGGTAACACATTATTGTTCAAATCGTATGCAGACCATCTGCCTTCATAGTCTGGATTTACATTGAAAACCTGAAGTTCGGCCGTGTGCCCGCAGGCTGTATCTACTCCAGCTGTAGTTGTAAGCTCAGCAAAAAATTCAATATACAATGTGTCAGAAACTATATTACCTCCAATATTCGCATCGTAATAGAACTTCACAACTCCATAATCTCCTGCCGTGTATGCCAAAATTGGGCTATGTTCGTCCTCAAAAGTGCCAACCGTAGAACCAGATTCCTCGGCATGCCAGGTAAATTCCGAGTAACCACTTATACCAGCATTAACCATTGTAATGTTGCCGCACACAGCGGTTGTGTCCCTCCATAAAGGTTCTACGCAACTACGTATATTAATTTTGTTAAAATTTTGATTGTAGCATTCCTGCTGGTCTTTTGCAATACATATCAGGGAATAGTATCCGTTCTCGTTGAATGTATAATTTGGATTTTGTCCAGAAAGATGGTTTGTATCCTGAGTTGAATTGATTATTGCCCAGTCGTATGTAAGGTTGGCGTCGGTCTGAGTGTAACCGTTATTACCATTCTCATAAAAATCGTTTTCTGCATGGAACTGTACATCTCCGCCCGAATAGACGTCGTAGTATGTTTCACCTCCAATTGTTGCCGGCTCAATGCCATTGACACTTATGTTTGTTGCGAACCTCTGGCATTGATACCCACAATAAACACGGGCCATGAAGCCGTCACCTGTTGTAGCCCCGGAGTTCCATATAATGGTTATACTTCCATTATAAGCTGTAATTGTCCGGTTTCTAAGTTCTGTTCCAGTAGCATTAGACACTAATATTTCTCCTGTAACTTCATTTCTAATAGACATAAGCGTACCTTCTGCAAGATTAAATTGCTGGAAGTAGAGAGCTACGTAACCTCCGTTGTTTGAATGCAATGTCATGGTGTAGCTTTGGTTTGTCTGGTAATCGCCGGTTCCACCATCATCATACAGGAATATGCTTGTTCCACCCTGAGATGCTGCCTGATCGCAGTCGATTTCATAAGGAGTATCGCCTGTGTTGTAGATATTTATGTTTTCTGCAAATGCAGCACTGCCGCATAATAGGACGGCCAAAATTAAAAGTGTAAAAAGTTTCTTCATCAAATTTTTTTTGTTTTTGTGCCGCAAACCCCAAGCGGCAGTTATTAATTAAGTTTCAAAAAAGTGGACTTCGTTTAACTCTTATCCAATCTTAGTCTGGAAATACAGTGCTACAAATAAGAAAAGCCCACGGATACCCGCAAGCATTTTCACTTTTTCTTGTAGCAATCAAAATTCCAATTTAAGAGCAAAAATGCTTTTTTATTTTAATACTTCAACTATATTCAAATTCTATGTCATAAATATCATTCAATTTACGAGTACAAAGTTAATGATTAATTACGATTTACGAAGTATAATTTTTGGATTTGTTTGGTGCATAAAAATAGTAGTAACTATTGGGAATCTACGACACGTTTTGGCGCAATAGTTTACTACATTTGCCCCGATAAACTTTTTAATAACAACTAAAAATTACGATTATGCCACAGATGATTAATTTAGGAAATGAAATGTTGCGAATAACGCCAAAGGGTGTTGAATTCTCGACCAGTAGCGGTCGTATATGGGGCGTGCGCTATACAGGTACGGCGTGCGGAACTTTTATTGACCTGTTGCCATTCGGCAACGAACTTCTTGCAGTAACAAGTAAAGGCATTTACTGCTCCACAAATTCCGGTCGCTCATGGATGTTGCGCTACACAGGTACAGCATGCGGCTCATTCCAAAACCTTATGGACGGCGGCAGAGAACTCCTCGCCAATACCGACAAAGGCCTGTAAGTCTCAACCAACAGCGGAAGAAGCTGGATGAAACGGAGATAAGGGAAAAACGACGGAAAAACTATTCATAATATAAAATTGGAAACTCCCTGCCAAAAGTTGGGAGTTTTTTTTGTTTACTCTTCATAAAATGTGTGAATTTACCCCTAAAATGGTTCATAAAATGTGAAATAGTTTTAATAATCAATGAGTTGTAAAATATTTTGAATATTCATAAAATGTGTAACCAGAATCATGGTTTCTCGACTGCAAAAACGGCACTTGTCATGCTGAACTGCCCACTGAGCGAAGTCGAAGTGCAGCATCTGGTGCAGTTTTTTTGTATTTTCACTAAGTATACGACATATTTTGGCGTATCTATCACTTTTCTTTGCCGAAAAAACTCGGAATGAGATTTTGAAAAACAGAAGGAATGTTTTAAATTTGTAGGTCGTTTTTCTCGGAATCTGTTTAAATGGACTTCGGCAGAGGAAGAGGAATGCGGCACGATAATATAAAAACAGAAGTCCTATTAATTTACAATTATGGCTATATTTAGAATTACAACAAAACTTCCATCCAATGTAAACGGTGTGCACATTGAGAAGGGAATGTCTGTAGAAATTGTATCTTCTTCTGCAGATCCATTTACAAATCCAAAGACAAAGGATGATCTTACAAAGGCGTTCATGGCAAAGTACGGAATAGACCTAAAAAAAGCCAATGTGCTTGGAAATAGAAGCCTGTTCACTGTTGAAAAAATTAACTGATTTCTATGATTTATATTTTTTAAATGTCAAAATGGATAGCGCAGAAGTAAAAGAAATATTAGAATTAATTGAATTGATAAACGAAGAAGATCAGAAATGTTGCTTGGAAACATTGCAACTATTAGAAACTTTTGAGAAAAAGTACAATGAACTTCTTCCGAAGATGCCGTATAATATAAATGTCATAGATGAACTCCATATAAACGAGAATGGTCATAGTAGAATACTCACAAAATTATTTCAGTTCAAGAATCAGGATGGCAAATACGAAATTCTGGAATCTCTTTTGAGATATATTGTAAAAGAAATGCGTTGTGAAAAATTCAAAGACATAGAAATAAAGAATCCAGAAATAACGCAAGAGAAATGCAGGATTGACCTTTGGGTAAGAGATTCTAAATACGCTTTAATATTTGAAAACAAAGCTTGCGATGCTTGCGACCAAGAGGCCCAAATACACAGGTACATAGAAAGAACTTTACAGGAAAATTATACTGAAGACCAAATTTTTGTCATTTATTTACCATCTGACGAGAAAGAACCAAGCTGCCAGTCTTGGGGAAAATATAAAGAAGCTTTTAAAGAGCGATTTGTCAACCTTTCCTTTAGAAATTGTATTATACCATGGTTGAAGAATTATGTTAAGCCCAATGTAAGGCAAAGGGATCAATTGTTATTATCAGCAATAACTCAATATATTGATTATTTGGAAGGTATTTTTAGTTTAAGAACAATAAATAATAAAGTTAACATGGAATTACAAGAATTAATATCAGAAAACATTTTCAAGGGGTGCGAAGCTACGGAAGAAAAACTTAAAGTCTTGGAAAGCAAAAGAGCAGACATTGATAAGTTGAGTAAGCAAATTAACTTAATGACAGACAAATTCGCCTCTATATGGCTTAATGATTTAAGTAGAAAGTATCAAGCTGAATTTGATGGCGAATGGGTGATTAAGAAGAATGTTGGTAATTTAACAGTAGTGTTAGGCATAGATAATCAAAAGCCATGGTGGGGCGTAAGTTGTGAATCAGAATATACCGATTACTTAAGAAATGCCGTTGAGAAAAAAATAGTTAGTACAATTGATATTGACAAAAAAAACATAAGCAAGAATAGTAATAATTATTTGGTTTGGAGTTGGACATCATACAAAAATGGTGAAAGCAGATTCTGCAAACTTGTAAATGTATTGTCCGAATACAAAATAGAACAATAATCAAATAGAGATAGCAAATAATCTCAATTTTAATTGCAAAATTTTTTCCCAGCCTACGCCCGATTTTGGCGTAGGCTTTCTTTTTCTTTGTGCCGTAATTCTTAAATTTTATAATCATGCTGATGGACAAGTTTGCAACCGAGTGGCTCATAGGGATTAGCAAAAAATATCAAGCCAATATGAGCAAAGACGGCAATGACGATTGCGTATTGAAAGAGTTAGGGGATTTTACAGTTATTCTGGGTGTTAGAAAACAAGAGGCGAATGGCAAACCTTGGTGGGGTGTACAGAGCAAATTAGGAGTGGTAGCACAACGAGAACAACGAGAAGTTGTTGTAAACAAAATAATTGGCAAAACCGATGTCGATAGCAGAAACTTAATAATTGACAACCCTTATTATTTGGTTTGGAGTGACACGTCTTTTGAGAATGGAGAAAGAAGATTCAGTGAATTAATTGAAATTCTATCCGAATAATTCAAACCTAAACGAAAAAGCAAAACTCTCCATTCATAAAGTGGGGAGTTTTTTCGTTCCATTCTGTTGTTCTTGTAAAATATTCACATTTATATCAAATGCGACACATTTTGGCGTAGGCTTTCTTTTTCTTTGCGTTGTAACAAAACAAAGGAATAATGAAATGCACACTCAAATTATCGCATAGGCAAAGCAATATCAAGATTATCGGCATCGGTTGCGGTGGAAACAATGTAGTTAATAGCTTGTACGCAAGCGGAATGAATGATGTTTCGCTGATGGCTTGCGACAGCGATGCTTCCGTGCTCGAACGCTCGAAAGCTGATGTTAAATTGCAATTCGGTAACGATGGCTTAGGAACTGGTGGTAATCCAAATGTGGGAAAGAAAAATGCCGAGGAGAAAGTCGCAAACATCAGGACATTGTTGGGAGATGAAACAGATGTTGCATTTGTGGTTTCGTGTTTGGGCGGCGGATGCGGAACGGGAGTAGCACCTATAGTTGCACGTGAAGCGCGGCAGATGGGAATTACAACGATATGCGTTGCGACCTTGCCGTTCGAGTTTGAGGGGACACGGCGATTTGGACAGTCGCTCGACGGTGTGCGCGAGATGGCAAAAAACGCCGACGGCATCTACCTTTTCAACAACCAGTACATTTTCCGCCAGCACCGAGAATCTCCAATTAACGAGGCGTTTGCGCAAGCCGATGAAATGATGTGCAATTTCATCAGAAGCACCATAGAATCCATCACTAAGCAAAAGAAAGCCAAGCGAGAAAAAATTGGATTGAGGAGATTTGTGAGAAAAGCATTTTGGCATACGACATAATTTGGCGCACATCCGATTTTTCTTTGCCGAAAAAACTCGGAATGCATTTTTTGATGGGTAGAATGGATTATATTTGTATGTCGTTTTTCTCGGAATCTGTTTAATGGACTTCGGCTGAGGAAGAGGGGATGCGACTTGATTTTTGAGTAAAATTAGAAGTCCGATTTTGGAAATTATGGAATGGAAATATTCATCTTTAATGATTGACAACTCAAATTCAGACCATGGAAAAGAAGCTATTTTAGATTATGAAATTTCATGGGTGTTAAGAACTGCTGCGGATAAAGAAGCAAAAGAAAACAAACCAAGATTGCATTCTCAATGTATGCATATTTTATGTAAACTTCTTGGACTTGATGATGTACAAAATATCGATGTTACAGAAGTAAAAGTTTGGAAGCAATGGGAAAGAATTGATATTTTTTCAACAATAAGGCTGAAAAATAGTGGCAAAGACGAGAATTATGCATTGTTGATAGAAGATAAAGCATATACATCAATGAAAGAGCATCAGCGAGACATATATCCAAAAATTGCAAGAGAATGGTGCGACTCTGAAAACGAATGGAAAGATTGTAAATTAAGATTATGTGCGATAACTATATCGGATTGCGGCACTGACGGTTACAATGTATTGTCGGATTTCTGCAAGCAATCAACAGAATGGGAATGGCATACTTTTTCAGTTGGCGAATTACCGGATTGTAGCGCAGGTGAATTGACAGAAAGTGACTTGTTCAATGAATTTTGGCTTTCTTATTGGGGATAGTATAATTCAAACAAATAAATATCAAACATATTTTCCATAGCCTACGCCCGATTTTGGCGTAGGCTTTCTTTTTCTTACCTGATGAATATTACCCCGCCCAGCGAAAGTGTTTTTTGATTTCTCGTCATATATATAACAAAAAAATCCATCAAAAGTTAAGCAGTATAAAAATGTTTATTACCTTTGCTCTGAAATTTAATTATTTGTAATTTACAAATTTGTAAAGAATGAAATTTTACGATAGAGAAAAGGAAATCAAGGAGTTGCAAAGACTTGACGATATGGCAAACAATACTGCTCAGTTTACCGTACTGATGGGACGTAGGCGTACCGGAAAAACCACATTGATGACGGAAGCCTTAAAAGAACGTTCATACCTTTATTTTTTCATCGGGAAAAAGGCCGAGCAAATACAGTGCTTGGATTTTCAGAAACAGGTTGAATCGGTTCTGGGATTGCACGTTCACGGACAGATTTCTTCTTTTGCTACGCTTTTGGAAGAAATTCTCATATATAGCAAACAGCATAAAACAACTGTCATAATTGACGAGTTTCAACGTTTGTCTGACATTGGAGATGGCATTATCAGTGACATTCAGCGCGTATGGGACAAGCATCAGACCGAAGCCCACATTCACCTTATCGCTTGCGGTAGCATATATAATATGATGAAAAGAATATTCGAGGACAGAAACGAGCCACTCTTCGGACGTAAAACCGCCAGAATCGACCTCAAACCCTTCTCTACTTCGGTACTAAAGCAAATTCTCCACGACTACAATTCGAATTTCACTCCAGAGGATTTGCTTATGCTATATGCCATTACGGGCGGAGTTGCAAAGTATGTGGCTCAACTGATGGATGACGGATGTAAAACTTGGGAAGATATGATACGCGATGTTTGCCGTCCGTCGAGTATATTTCTGGAAGAAGGCACAGAACTGCTTGTTGGGGAGTTTGGACGCAAATTCCAAATTTATTACAGTATCTTGCAGCTCATCGCCTCGGGAATGACTAGCCAGTCGGAAATTGACAGTGTAATCGAGAAAAATACAGGCCGCTATCTTGATACTTTGGAAAACGAATATTCGTTAATCAAGAAACGCAGACCAATGTGGGCCAAGCCTAATTGTCAAGGGGTTAAGTATTACATAGATGACTGCTTCCTGATGTTCTGGTTTAGATTCGTTGAAAGCAACCGCTCATACGTTGAACTTGGCAAATTAAACCTTTTGGAAGAAGCGATACGCAAAGATTATACGCAGTATAGCGGTTTGGTGCTGGAAAAGTATTTCAGGCAGATGTATGGAGAAAAAGAACGTGTAACAGAGGTTTCGCAATGGTGGGACAGTCAAGGTAAAAATGAAATTGACCTTATTGCGCTTGAGGATTTAGACCATCATGCCGTTGTTGCCGAAGTCAAGCGAAATCCAGAAAAATACAAGCCAAAGGAGTTTGAAGAAAAGTACCAGCACATAAGAAAGTATTTGAAGGGATACGATGTCGATTTGATTGGACTATCAATGAAAGATATGATATAACCTGCTAAATGACATTATAAGTCGGCTGCCACTTCATACAATGAATTAGTCTTCCCATTTCCTGCTACTAGCAGAACTCCCATCCGTATCCATATATTTCATTATTTTGCATTCGTACCAAAACGAAAAACGATATGGACATAGAGAAAAAGATTAAGAAGTTTGCATCGTATCCCCAGACCATCCAGAGGGCATTTTACGATGAAAAGCTGGAATTGCTGCTTGAACAACAGCGACAGAACACGACCATAACGGAAATGCAAGACTGTTGCAGTAAGGAAACATTAGAAAAGTTTTTTCCTGAGGCGACAATAAAACCAATCAGGTTCTTCAGTCTGCTGATGAAACTAAAAAATGCGGACTTTTATATAGGCTTAGGTGGGCGAGACATTGTAATAAAAAGAAATGATTACTGGTCTCCGCTGCGAGTTAACACAATTCCCAACCTTATTGAATACATAAAGGAGGTTGACCGCAGGATGCCCGAATGGGAAAAAGAGTTCGCCGACCTGATTGCCACACTTGGCAACGACATAAGGGACAAGCAGCGCAATTGGGTGCTGAAAGGCAAGTGTTCTGTGGACAGCATTTTGGAATACAGAATTGAGATGTTTCTTATGGAATGTCGCGATAATAGCGAGACCGGCACCACGCTTAATAAAACTTTGAGCGAGGCGAACCTGTCATTTGAAAACTTTTCGGTGATAGCAAAGGACGACTATATTTCGATTCGTGTCTCCAAGACTTGTAGAAAGGATTTTTACAACAAGGAGATTGGAATAGATCGACTTAGGCAACTGGATAAGATGATTGCGACGTGGCAGGGCGAACTGGACCCGTGGAACGTAGAGTATAAAAGGCTGGAAAAGTCGAAGGATGTAGGCGATTTGAGCGTTACGGCACTGATAAAGAAAAAGATGAAATCGCTTGGTTGTGAATACTACATAAAAAGAAACTTCAAATCGATGTCGCTCTACATAAAAATTGACCAGGAATGTATGACAAAACTTTTTTTGCCGTACAAATCCTTCGGGCTAATCCGCAAAAGACTTGATAGTATCGACTTGACACACAAAGACAAAAGAACGTACAATGCGTTCAAAATGAAGCTTATGGAGAAACAGTTGAAATGGACAAGGGAAATTCCAGAACCCATAGATGAGTAAATTGTAATCTGCGACAAGTTTTGTCGCAGATTGCGCATTCCTTTGCAAAAAAAAATGAATATGGACATAAAGGAAGCAATCAAAAACATCGTATCCAGACCGTTTGAGATAGAAACAGCATTTTATAGGAAAAAAATTCGTTCAATATTATCTATGCATTTTCAAGATAAAAATCTTAAAAGATTGAAAGTAACCAACAAAAATGTAATAGATACGATAAAAAGCCATATCCCCGAAGCCATAGTAAGCGATTTTGGCTATTATTACTGTTTAATAAAACTTGAGAATTTTGATTTTTTGATTAATAAATCTGGTCGGAAAAAATATATACGAGTTAAAGGAAAAATAGACTACTATATTGACAGCATACCTAACCTTGTGGAATATATGCAGGATATCAACCGTCTTATGCCCGAATGGGAAAAGGAATTTTCAGAACTGCTGGTGCAATCAAATGAAATCAAGGAAATGGAACGCAAATCCGTTTTAGAAGGTACGGAAATAAGATATATATTGAGTAATAGAATAAGATTACACCTTGGGGATCATCGTGAAAATGAGGATGGCGCATCTATTCTACGCAAAGCATTGTCCGAGACAGGCAAATCATTTGAAAATATTTCAGTACGAAGCACCAACCTTTGGTTTAATATTATTATCAACGCAATTGACTCGGCAGAGACATACTTTCAAGATGTGGAAATTAATATTGAACAACTTGAGAAAATAGACAAAATGATACCTGCTTGGCTTGATGAGTTGTCCCAATGGAATTATGAGTACGAAAAACTGAAAAAAGCTAAAGATTTAAGCAAACTAAGTATTAATGCACTAATTAAGCAAAAAATGACCTCGCTTGGTTGCGAATACTACATCAGGGAAAACTATAAAACAATTACGCTATTCATAAAACTTGAAAAGACAAGGATGCTAAAACTTTCATTGCCATACAAATCGATGGAAGTAATTGGAGAACGCCTTGATATGATAGAGGAAACAATCAAAGCCATAAACAATATTCACAATTACTTCCAGATTAGCAACGAGGATAAAAGCATAGACTGGAAAAAGGAATCAACAGAATGAGCCGTAGGCGGTCGCTAATCTCTGCGAAGACGGATTTTAAGGGCTTGAAGGCTAACAGGCTTGAAGGCTTGAAGCCGTTTGTGCTTTCAGCCTTTTAGCCCTTTCTTCTTTTAGCCCCAAACGACGACATATAAATCACACATCGCAAATATCACCAAGGCTTGAGCGAAAAAAATAAGATTGTTTCCCAAATTTCCCCAAATCTTTTAATATTCTGCGACAGGTTTTGGCGTAAATCTGATTTTTCTTTGTTCGCAAAAAAAGGATATGGACATAAAGGAAGCAATTAAATACATCGTATCTAAACCTACCGAGATGCATAGTTTGTTTTATCAGGAAAAAGTTAGATCAATATTTTCTCGACAGATACATGACGAGAATCTTAAACGTATGGAAATAGACAATAAAGATGTATTTGACACTATAAAAAATCACTTTCCAGAAGCTATTTTCTTAAAATCATTATTAATCGACTATCGCTGTTGCGCCTATTTAATAAAACTGAAGAATGTTGATTTTATAATTAATATATATGGCAGACAAAAATATAAGTATATAGAAACAAAGTGTCGGTATGGGTACTATACTTATAATATTCCAAACCTTATAGAATACATGAGGGAGATTGACCGTCTTATGCCCGAATGGGAAAAGGAATTTGCACAATTGCTGGCGCAAAACGAAAATGAAATAAAGAAAGTGGAACACAAATCTGTCTTGGATGGCACAGAAATAAGACAAATATTGGAGAATAGGATTAAATTGCGACTCATGGAATGTCGTAAAAATGAAACTTTGCCTGAGATAAAAAAATCATTTGAAAACATTCATGTACAAACTAATGGCTGGTGTAACGCTTTATATATAAACACAATGGATCAATTTGAGGTTGGGTTTCAAAGTACTGAATTTAATGTTGAACTGCTTGAACAAATTGACAAAATTATGCCTGCTTGGATTGAAGAGTTGCATCAGTGGAATCGTGAGTACGAAAAACTGAAAAAAGAAAAATGTTTAAGCAAAATAAGCATTACAGAACTAATAAAACAAAAGATGAAAAAGCTTGGCTACGAATACAATATCGCGACAAACAAGCAGTCGATATCGCTATATATCAGGCTCGAAAAGGCAAGAAAGTTTAAGTTGTCGCTTCCTTACCGCTCTATGGAGATAGTCAGAAAGCGTCTAGATATGATTGCCGAGGCCGTCAATGCCATAAACAATATTCACAATGCTTTCCGAATAACCAACGATGAGAAAAGCATAGACTGGAAAAAGGAAATTCAACAATGAAAACTAGTGTAAGAGAATATCAGATACTTAGTCCTGTCTTTGAGGACTGCTGGAAAATTTTCTCGGCGGAATTTCCACATATACCTCACCCAATAATGCGCATAGGCAAGAACAAGAAAACTTGGGGGCTTTGTTATGGGTGCACTCCAGCAAAAATTAGTTTGAGCAAGGCACTGGCGAAGATGCCGTTAAAATTTCAACAGCACGTGATTTTCCACGAATTGTGCCATATCATCTATCCTAACCACCGCCGCGAGTTCTACGACCTTCTCGACCGCTTCGACCCCACGCACCAGCATCAGGATGAGCGCACAAACAGCAGGATTGAGAAAATGGAGGAAATGAGAAAGTTGTTGATGGAAGAAATGACAAAAACTTAAACATACGACAAGTTTTGGCGTATGAATATTCTATGTTTGCGCCGATATTACTAAAGCTATAAAACAATGACAATTAAGAAAGCGAAAGTATCCTTCACACGGCTGGAAGATTTCTCCATGAACCAACCGCAAACAGTAAATCTGCCATATATGAGCATAACATATACCGATAAACCAAAGAAATCGATATTTTTAGACGCTAAAAAAGTGACTGAAGATTCCTACAAGGGTTGCAGTTTCGGAGAAGGTTTTGTTGTGTTGCACATTGATAATGAATACATGATGTTTTCGGAATCTGGCAATTTTTTGTTGGCATTGCCAAACGACATTGGAGAATTGGTCATGGTAAATCCAGATCTTTTTGAGGTTAGAATGGAATGTAGGAAATGAGGATGATGGAAGAAAGTGTGTAATCTGTTGCAGAAAGAAGTAATAATATTGCAAAATAAATGATAAAAAGATGGATATAGCAAAGATTTTGACCTGTAGCGAAATACAGGAAATCGAACAACGGATTTGCCGTCAGTATAGATGGCTGTTTGAAAGTTCGGAGGAAACAGAAATCCTTATCCTTGACATTAGGCATCTGATGAAGCGCAGAAGAAAATTCATCAACAATGCCATAATGAAACATCAGGAGGATTTGTTGCCCGACATTGTGGAATTCAACGAAGCCTTGAAAAATGCATTTCGTGAAACTTGGAACAAGGTTGCCGAATTGCAAAGCAAATATAGTTATGAGGATATTGAAGCCAGTCTTTGGTTTGGCACCGATTTTCCCCAGAAACATCCGTTGGCAGGAGTTTCATCTGTTGGTGACAAATATAGTTATAAGGCGATGTGGGAAGCCTTGACAGACCGCGATGTGCATAGTGAGTACAAATGTGGAATTGGCAATCGAGTGAACGCCTTGCATTTGGCTGACGAAACCTTTGATGAGTTTGTAGGAGTTGATGGTGCAACCGACAACTGGAACGAAGGTTTTGATGCGGAACTTACCAAGGATTTACATCTTATAATGCCGTTCCATAACTTGTTTGAGCATACAGGTTTCGCGATAACAGATTTTCTGTATGTGCGTGATTTCAGAATTGAAGTGGAGATTGAAACGGATTTTTCGTACAGATACGAAGGCAAATAAATTAACAAATAGGAATAATTGCTAATTTTGCGAAAAATAATAGTTAAGTATGGAAGATATGTCAATTAAAAAATGTCAGGAATGGTTGGACAAACTAAAACTTGACGATATACCGAAACACAAAGAACGGAAAAAGACTATAATGGATATTGCAGGAATTGAACACCTTGAAACAAAATGGTCATTAATTTATGCATATTTCTTTAATCCAAAAGAAAGCCATGGATTAGGAACTTTGTTCTACGATTCTCTTTCAGAAATTTTGTTACATAAGAATCCAAACAAAAAGATTCAAATGAACGATTTTTATGTAAAGACAGAAGTACCAGCAAGAGAAAAAGATGGAAGCACAAAATTCATTGACATTCTATTGGGTGATGGAGAATATGCAATAATAATTGAAAACAAAGTTAATGCATCATTAGATAATCCCCTTCAAACATATTGGAATAGTATAAAAATAGATGATAGCAAGAAATGTGGTATTGTGTTATCTTTATATGATTTAAATGCAAGTAAATATAACTCCAATTATATTAATATTACTCATGAAGAACTAATCAAACAAGTAGAAAATAATCTATATAAGCATTATCTATCTGCAGATTCAAAGGCATTAATATTTTTACAAGATTTTATTCAAAATATTTATAATCAGAAAAATACTATGGATAAGGATTTATTAGAATTTTATTACAAAGGAACAAATCACATTAAAGCATATAAGCTTACACAGGCTACTGATTATCTAATAAATAGTTTGTCAGAACGAATTGAGAATGATGATATAAACAATTTAGTAAAAAACATTCTCAATCTAAATATTAGTAAGAAAAAAAACAAAAGATACACATATTATTGTTATGTAAAATGCAAACAGGCAATGATAACACTTGTATATAATACATTGTGGAATTATAGTGAAATTTGCAGAATCCAAGCAAAACTTGAATTTCAAGGAGACATTAAACGTTGGATAGAAGATGAGATTAGCAAGAGAAATCAATTTTTAATGGCAGAAATGCCAAATCCTGATTCAAAACATGAGTCTAATTATTGGCACTTTGCTTCCGAAGATTTGATCTTTGAAAATCCTACGGACGAGCTTGGCGATGTCTTCCAAAATATTATCTGCGAAAAAATCAAAAATAGCAAAGTTTATGAATTAGGCTGTAAGATTGTCGATTTATATATAGGACAGAAATAATATCAAATATTTAGGTATGAAAGTCGTTTAAATAATTGATAAAAAGTATTTAGATGAAAGATTACACAAAATTATTAGATGATTTATTTGAAAAATGGAAAAATGAACGAAATTTTACTCATTTTTACTATGATGGGTTAATGTATCGAGGGGAATATTGCTATGATAAGTATAATTTACCATATTGGAGAATGTCTGGAAACGAAAGCAAAATGTGGGACAAATGCCCAACAAGAGTAATGTTTTTGTTAAAAGATGTGAACGCAAGAGGAGATACTGCTGAAGATGATGACGATTTAAGAGGTCGTGTATTTCTGAATACAGGATACCGTGGCTACAAAAACTTAACATATTGGTTATATGGCATATTAAAAACAATAGAAACTGGTCATGCGCCAAATTACACTTTTTCTGATGCAGAAGCATCTAAGTTGTTCGATGAAACTCCTGTAGCATACGTTAATTGTAAAAAGCAAGCTGGCTTTAATAGTTGCAGTTATAGCACATTATTAAATTATATTGAGCGAGACAAAGATTTTCTAATCAAAGAAATTGAAATACTAACCCCTGATATAATAATGTGCTGTGCATATACTGATAGTACAGGAAATCCGATATTTGACTTTGTTAAGAAAAACATATTTACAGACCTAAAAAAAATTAACAATTGGATTTATTATAGCGAAGAAACTAATAAAGTAGTAATTGAGGCATACCATTTTGTTTCTCGTTCGCAAACAAATGAATATATGTACACAGAAATGACCAAACACTTTGAAGATTTCATAAAAAAATACCCACAATTAAAAAAACTTAGATAGTAATACAAAAAATGTACTTTATCATAAACCTGCGTCATATTTTGGCGTAGGCTTTCTTTTTCTTGCCTAATGAATATTTTACACTCCCTCTCTTTTAATATTTTCAAGCACCTTTTGACTTTCACGCATATAGGAAGCAAAAAAATCTATCAAAAGTTAAGCAGTATTGTTTATTGCTTTCTCTCCGAAATATAATTATTTGTAATTTACAAATTTGTAAAGTTCGTTATTCGTTGGAAACAAGCAAGTTGCTATGAGTTCTGACAGAAAAAAAATATTTGTTACTATGTCGATTTGATTGGACTTTCGATGAAAGATGTACAATAAAACTTCTTATAATCTTCTAAAATCACCTCCAAAAACCTATTTTTAGAAAACTATACCGCTAAAATCTGCTTATAATTTACTAAAAATTGCAAATCAGCAGAATAGGTCGTCCATTGTAATCTGCGACTGCATGAGGTTGCTGTACTCGTTGCGCTCTACGCCGTAGGTCGTTATCATTGTGAGATGCACCGACTTGCGAGTTGCGGAAACCTGTTTGAAAACGGACAACTTACGCCTTAATCCTTGCTCGACCGACTTTGTAATGGAAAACTCATCGGACGAAAACTTTATTCCACATACATTTACAACATTGTCGCTACGGTCGATAAGCAAATCTATCTGCGCCCCCTCGTGCTCATCGGTTGCGGATGTGCGCCACGAATATTCCGCAGAAACAATTCCGCTTATGCCCAAAGTCTTCTTGATTTGCGGAATATGCCATAGGCACACGCGCTCGAAAGCAAGTCCTTTCCATGCCGAAATTTCCGGTCGGTCGATTGCCGACGACCAGTAGCCTGTTGCAATGGCATCGGTCACACGCAGAAAACGATAATAAAACAGCGTAAAGTTGTCGATTAGTTGATAGGTTGCACCATATTTTTTCTTGTCGAAAGCCTGATAACGCCGTATGAATCCGCACTGCTCAAGGTCTTTGAGCATCTTGGTGAGCATTCCGCTGTTTTCCACTCCTGACATTGCGGAAACTTCGTCGCGGCTCATACCAATCTTCTTTGTAGCCAGGGCTTCTACTATGGCGATATATGGTTCGGGACGCTTGAACAGGGAAGCATACAGTTCTTCAAACTCGTTGCGCAGTTTGCCGTCGTCGGCAAAGAACAGCCTGTCCATATTCTGAGCGAGGCTTTCGCCGCGACGCATAAGGCTCCAGTAGTACGGAATGCCGCCAAGTGCCATATACGCCTCAACTATGTCCTTGCGACTCATCGGAATGTCCTGCACCTGCACATACTGTTCGCATTCCGAAAGCGTGAAAGGTTGCACCAGTATGCTTTCTGTCAGACGGTTGTGAAGTCCGCCGCGATTTTTCATAATCTTGTTTACAATCCACGAAGTGGCACTGCCGCACACTATCAGCACGATGTCTTTTTCCGCCCGCGCAGTTGCCCAGCCATTCCAAAAATGCTCCAAGGCACTTATGAAGTTCGATTTCGGGGTGTCCATCCACGAAAGTTCGTCAAGATAGATTATCTTCTTGCGGTCGCTCGACTGTTCGACGAGACGCTGGAGCATTTCAAACGCATCGAACCAATCCTTGGGTAGATTGCAGTTTTCGAGACCTGCATCACGCAATGAATTACGGAACGCCGAAAGTTGTCTTTTCATACTTGCATTGGCAACGCCAACATGTTGAAATGTAAACTTATAGCCAAAAGTTTCGCGAATAAGATAGGTCTTTCCAACCCTTCTTCGCCCATATACAGCACAAAATTGTGGTTCGTCTGATTCAACCAGCCTCAACAGGTCCGACTGTTCTTTCTTTCTCCCGATAATCATAGCAATATTTTTTTTGCAAAAATAATAAAATCCTTTTATAACTTACTAAATTTGCTAAAAAATATTTATTTTTAGAAAACTATATCGCTTAAATATGCTTATAATTTACTAAAACTTATAAATCAATAGGATAGGTCGTTTCCGGTTGCTAATCTCTGCGAAGAGTGATTTAGGGGGGGGGCTTGAAGGCTAATAGGTTCGAAGGCTTGAAGTCATTGTGACTTTTAGCCTTCAATCCTTTTCTTCTTTTATCCCCCCAAAAAACTTTTTCATCCTCCGTCATATTTTGTCGTACCATTTTCCTATATTTGCACTCGTAAACACAAAAACATCACGTGCAATGGACACTAAATCGCTCATAAACAACTATGTCTGGCTAATAGACTTCATACGCCGCAGAGGCAAGGTGCCGTTCAAGGAAATCAACAAGGCTTGGCAACGCGCTGGTCGCGACGACGGAATGGAACTCGGCAAACGCACATTCCTGCGACATATAAACGACATTTCCGATATCTTCGGCATCGACATCGAATGCGAGGGTTGCGGCGACTACGGCTACTTCATAACCTACGACGACAGCAAGTCGGACACAACCAAAACTTGGCTGCTCAACTCAATGTCTCTGCACAATTTCGTCTGCGATAGCCAGCAACTGAAAAAGCGAGTTCTGCTCGAAGACATTCCGTCGGGACAAAAACATCTGACTACAATTGTCGAAGCAATGCGCGACCAGACAAAAGTTCATATCTGGTATCAGGCTTTCGGGAAGGAGGAGAGGAATTTCCTAATTGAGCCGCAATGCGTAAAATTGTTCCGCCAACGCTGGTACACGCTTGCAAAATCCGAAATAGGCATCCGCATATATGCCCTCGACCGTATAAATAAAGCCGAAAGCACTACTAAGAAATACGAATTTTCCGACCTGATACCCGAAGAAATGTTTGAAAATATTATAGGTGTCAGCCCAAGTGACAGAAAAACTGAGAAGATAGTCGTGAAGGCATTCAAGGGAAAGGAATACGGTTACGAAGACTGCTATCTGCGTTCTCTGCCGCTGCACAAGTCGCAACACGAAATTGCCGAAAAGTCAACAAAGGAATACGCCGTATTCGAGTACAACTTGAAAATCACTTTCGAGTTGATTCAGGAACTTTTGCACCACAAGGACAGGATAGAAGTTGTATCGCCAAAATCACTTCGCGATGAAATGAAGGACATAATAAGCGCGCTCTCGGACAGGTACAAGAGAAATCGAAAGTCGTAACTGCGTTTTGGGGTGGTGTGTAAGGCGGTTTGTTAAATTGCACGACTTGGGTTGTGAGATGACCGTTTCTGACTGAATAATCAAACTGCCGGTTTTTGTTCTTTATGCGGTTATGAATTTGTGAGAAATTCAGCAGAAATCGAACCTTTCCTATTTTGAGTAATGGGATATCTGCCAGTAATTTAGAGATGCATTTCATTATGTGCTTATTGCCAATACTTTTCCAATATTCTTGGTCTTCAAGTGCTTTGGGAAGAAAGACAAATACAATTTATTATGATTTTAATATTTTTATTAAAATATAATTTTAAAATATTAAATATATTTATTATATATTAAAATAATCATTTTAACATAAGTTTAACGTTGAATAATTTGGCAGTTCGGATTTTTTGTAAGACTTTTGCGAAGTCTAACATTTAAAAATTTGTAAATATGGATACATTGATTAAGAAATTAAAAGATTTTGGTGAAATTGCCAAAGATTTATCAAATGAAGCAGAACTTCAAAAATTGTTTGAAGACCTTGCACCAGCATTCCTTTATGGTGGGTACATTCAAGTGCGTAACGAATATAAAGTGTATATCCGAACTGTGGAGTTTTATTTTCACAGTGAAAAAGACAATGGAATACATGACCCGATTGTGTACCATCGCAATGGTAGAGGATTAAAAAAGGTTCCATACTTTCCAATAATGTCTTTAAACGCACACAATTCAGGTTATGATATTACTTTCGAAAGCAAAGATAATTATAGAGCATCAGCCCTTATTCGTTCATACGAAGTTATAAGTATAGAGAAAGAGAATAAGAATGAAGATTGTAAGTATTTGGAATGGAATAAGAAGGAAAATATGTTCACAGATTCTAAAGAAAGGAAAAACATCACTCAATCTACATACCTATATTATTTGATAAATGGTTTTTCTATATGCAAAGACAATAATGAAAACAATACAATAAATGAAAACAATACAATAAATGAAAACAATACAATAAATGAAAATAATAGAATAATATGGGTAGATGAGTCTTTAGAATTAAAAAATACTTGCATAAAGTCATATAAACGAGCTAATGTTCCATTATATCGTCCTGATGGCAACGACTATATAAAAATCACAAAGGATTTTTATCATAACAATAGGGATTATGTGGAAAATTTGCATCCAGAACTAAAAAAATCCGAGCCACATTTTTTTACATCAGGCAAGGATATTTGTCTGCAAGACTCGAAACTTTGGCAATTTAGAATAGATGAAATAAAAAATAAATAGAATCATGCAAACCAACAACCAAACCAGGAACATCTAAACACAAAAACGCCATGGAAACAAAGAATTTTGAAATAATATCGCCATTGATGGAAAATGCTTTTACGGAACCGGTCTTACATAAGGTTGTATTAAGCAAGATTGATTTTGAACTTTCTGATGAAATATGGACAGCCATTAACGATGGTTTCGCTTACTATTGGGATATGGAAGTTGGTTTTGGCAATTACGCGGATTTTGACGACACTTGCTGTTTCTTAAACAAACATTTGGAATCTGCCAATATATTATTCCCATATGACAAATTGGAGACTATCGTTAATATAATGTATGATTTCATGGAACAGATTCCAGGTGCTTTTTTAGATGAATCTGCTGTTGTGATACCGGTAAAGTAAGAAGAAAATGAGAATTACATTCGGATTACTAATTGGAATTATCGTCTGTTTCATATCCACAGATGCGGCAACTGGTAACGAATTTTACAAAAAGAACAACTTAATAAATAACCCTATGTTTGAAATGAAAGACAAGAAACCGAGCAACGAGCAAACCGTCTATATGTCGGAACTGCTAATGGAAAAATACCCAGAAACTTGCAAGAATTTGATTGCCATTCTCGAAAAGCATCATGTGAAATACTCGTTTATTAAAGGGACAAAGGACATTTGGTGCCGCGACTATATGCCGATTCAAACTGAGTCGGGAAAGTTTATCCAGTTCAGGTACGAGCCAAGTTATTTGAAAGGCAAAAAGGAATGGGAAGATTCGCGTTCCGATATGAAAGAAGTTTGTAGGTTGAATAATATTGATGCAACATTTTCGAACATAAACCTTGACGGTGGCAATGTTCTTATTTGTGATGGCAGGGCAATATTGTCTGATAGAATTTTCTCCGAAAATCCAGATTATAAAAAGGATTCTCTGATAAACGAATTGTCGAAACTGTTGGAATGTGAGATTATTATCATTCCCGCGCAAAAGGCTGATATGACAGGTCACGCCGATGGCATGGTCAGGTTTGTTGACAGAAACACTATTCTAGGAAATGACAGGGCAAAGGAATCTCAAAAATGGGCAAAAGGCATTCAAAAGGTTATAGACCAATACAAGTTCACGTATATCGACATTCCATTTTTTGAAGATAAGGACCGCAAACATCCTATCAGCGCAATAGGCATATATGTGAACTATTTGGAAGTTAACGATTTGATTGTGATGCCGATATTTAACCGCGACGAGGACAAGCAAGCTCTTGAAATCTTTAAAAAGACTTTTCCGAACAAGAAAATCGAAACAATCGACTACAGCGATGTTGCCAAGGAAGGCGGAGTGTTAAATTGTACGACTTGGGTTGTGAGATGAGGGATTTTTGACCAGTCAAGAGATGTCCACTCATTGCATATCGTGGAATATAAAATTTAGAATTATGGAAGAAAAACAACAGAAGGAAGTTCAATATTCAAAATTACCGTTTGAAGAACTAAGGGAATTGGCGGAACAAGGAGATGTTAAGGCTCAATTCACACTGGCCCGCCGCTACGAAAAAGGCGATGGCGTGGAAAAAGATTTAACTAAAACAGTAGATTGGTACACCAAAGCTGCAGAACAGGGATATGCAGGAGCGCAGAATAATCTTGCTGTATGTTATAAAAAAGGCAAAGGCGTAGAGATAAATCTTGAGAAAGCTGTTGAATGGTACACAAAGTCCGCAGAACAAGGGTCATTGGGTGCACAATGCAATCTTGGTTATTGTTATAAATACGGTGATGGCGTAAAGCAGGATTATGCAAAAGCCGTAGAATGGTTCACTAAGGCCGCAGAACAAGGTGATTATGTGATACAAAATGAGGTAGGCTTTTGTTATGATAATGGATACGGTGTTGAAAAAAATTCGTCGAAAGCTGTGGAATGGTACACAAAAGCCGCAAAGCAAGGATATTCAGTAGCCCAGAATAATCTTGGTTTAAGTTATATGTTTGGTGAAGGTGTCAGAAAAAATCGCAAGAAGGCTTTTGAATGGTTTTCTAAAGCGGCTGAACAAGGAGATTCGGAGGCGCAACACAATCTTGCTTGTTGTTATAAATACGGCGATGGCATAAGCAAAGATTACCAAAAGGCGTTCGAATTATTTAGCAAAGCGGCAGAGCAAGGAATTGCCAAGTCTCAACAAATACTGGCAATGTGCTATAGAAATGGAGAAAGCGTAGAGATTGACCTTGAGAAAGCGGTAGAATGGTTCACCAAAGCTGCAGAACAAGGCAACATGAATGCTCAATTTTATCTAGGTGTATGTTATGAGTGTGGTGAAGGCATTGAGCAGAATTATGAAAAAGCTGCCGAATGGTACATCAAAGCTGCGGAACAGGGAATGCCCGAAGCACAATTTAATATTGCAATGTTCTACAAGTATGGCGATGGTGTCAACAAAGACCTTGCAGAATGTGTGAAATGGCTAACAAAGGCAGCAGAACAAGGAGACCCAAAAGCAATAGAAATGCTGAAAGTATTAAAGTAACCCACGAAAAAAAAATGACCGTATCTCACGACAGCAAAATCATCATATATACAAGTAGGCTTTCACTTCAAATCGTTGGCATATAAGGCATTGCAAATTTACAACGGACCTCAACTATCCGTTACCGCTTTTCAAAAAACCATATTTTCAGAGATTCTATTCCCCGAATATTATAATATTTGGAGATTCTATTCCCCGAATATTATGTTTTTAAAAATAAATTATTATCTTTGCAAAAAAAATATATGATAAGCAGAGAACTGGGAGGCAGACTTAAATCGTTGATGGGCAAAGGGAAAGCCATAGTGCTGATTGGTGCTCGCCAAACGGGAAAGACAACATTGTTGCACGAATTGGTAAAGTCAGGCAAAAATGTTCAGTGGCTTGATGCCGATGATATTAGTATTAGGAATATGATTGGAGAACTGACAATTGCACGGTTGCAAACACTTTTTGGTCAGAATGATATTATCGTTGTTGACGAGGCCCAGCGTGTCGAAAACATTGGCATACAAATGAAATTGATAACCGATCATCTTCCTCAAGTTCAACTATTTATTTCTGGAAGTTCTGCATTTGAACTGGCAAATAAAGTCAACGAACCATTGACAGGAAGGAAATGGGAATATCAGTTGTATCCATTGTCATTCAACGAATTGCAAAAACATTTCGGAATGTGGAATGAGATACGGAATCTGCCTATCAGATTGGTTTATGGTTCATACCCAGATGTCGTGAATAATATTGGAAATGAGAAACTAGTATTGTCACAACTAACTAACAGCTATCTGTACAAGGACATTCTGGAATGGGAGAGAATAAAGCATCCCGACAAGCTTGTAAAATTGTTGCAGGCGCTGGCATATCAGGTTGGAAGCGAAGTGTCGTATTCGGAACTAGCTGTTACCGTCGGCATTGACAAAGCCACTGTTGACAAATATATAAACCTGCTTGAGCAAATACAAATTGTTTTCAGGCTAGGTTCGTTCAGTAGAAATTTGCGCAATGAATTGAAAATGAGCAAGAAAATATACTTTTACGACAACGGGATAAGAAATGCATTGATAGGCAATTTCAACGATATAAATTTGCGTGACGACCAAGGCAAATTGTGGGAAAACTATATGATTAGCGAGTTAAAGAAGAAAAATTCCTACACCGACAATTATTGCCTGTCATACTTTTGGAGGACAACCCAGCAACAAGAGATTGACTACATTGAAGAAAAAGACGGTAAAATTACTGCGTTCGAATTCAAATGGAATCCCAAGAAAAAGACAAAAGTTTCACGAACCTTTATCGCTGCATATCCAAATTCAGAAATAGTTACTATCAGTCCTGACAACTACTACGAATATTTGTCTGGAGATTAATAAATACGAGCTTATCGGCTTCGAATTGATTTCAGCAAGAGATATCAGCAACTCATCAAGAATGATGTACAGATGCTTAATAAACATTTGATTTAGCATACAAAAAATTGGCCGTATCTCACGACACAGCCAATTTTACGATGATTTTTGTATGCTTTTGAAATTTTCAGTTTAATGGTTTTTATTGAAATGTAACTTTTTCAACTATTGTTTTTTCTCCGCTTGTAAGTCTTATGACATATATTCCAACGGAGAGGTTGCCTTTTTCAATTAGGATTTCGTTGTCTCCTTTGTTGGCAATATATGTTCTTACAACTTTTCCGCACATATCAGTAAGGATTATTTCCGAAACCGATTCAAGTCCATTTATATTCAATGTTGCATAATCGTGTGCCGGATTCGGGTATATTGACAATGTCGTATTGCTACCTTCTTCAATATCTGTAGTGTTTTCAATAGAAAGGTCGTCAATGTGCAGGTTGTAGCCATAGTTTGAAATGCCCTTCAAGGTTATGTAGCTGCGGTTTGATGTCTGCTGCGGAATAGCGAATGTGTATTCCTGCCATCCTTCTGCGGAGGAATATCCGTTTACGGTTGCAATCAAGGTTGCATCGTCAACAGACGGGTCGTCGTTCACATAGATTTCAATCTTGTCGTCGTATGGCTGTTCAGAGAAATAGTCTTCCATTGGTCCATACTGGTACAACTTGAAGGTAAGCGCACGGCTTTCTGTGAGGTCGATTGCCGGAGAAGTCATTGTCGCCCAACTGCCATCGGTGAAGCTGAAAGCGGCGAAAGTAGCCACATTGCTTCCCGAAGCCGGAGCGCAGGAAGGATTTGCCGGATTGGTGCTGATTGTCCAGTTGACTGCGTTTGCCGAACCATCCAACGACCAGCACATAAGTCCGTTTTCAAAGTCTTCCGTCCACGGGAACTCGGTGATTTCTTCACAAGGTGTCGAGAATGTGGCTGTTGTCGATGGTTGCGACTCGTTATCGCCGCAGATTGTTACAAGATAATACTCGTAATTTGTTGCAAGGCTAAGACCTTCGATTGTGTACTGATTTGTATCGGCGGAAATATCTACGCTTTGGTATGTTTCTTCGTCCGAAGCCTTGTAGTAAAGGCGTACGGCGGTGGTGTTGTCGGTGGGTGTCCACGAGATTGTAGCTTCGTCGTTGTTGACGCTTGCTGCAATCTGCACCGGTGCGGTACACGAAGCCGACATTTCTACCGAAAAATTATCGACGAAGCACGACGGATAAGCAGCCGAACAAGCTCTGCCACAAAGCCATAGCGCAATGTAGTGACCTTCGCCCGAATATGCAGCCATATTAATTTCCTTAAGTTCCCAAGTGCTTGTTGCTCCTACCCTATGGATGGTGTCGATTGCAACAAATGTAAGCGTGTCGGTCGGGTCGGACATTACGCCCAGAATCAAGCCCACCTCGGTGGTTTTGGTCGATTTGTACCTTAATTTTACGGTTGTGCTGCTTATTGGCACTGTCGGGTCAATCTTTGGCGATATTGCAAACTGCGAAGTTGGCCCCTGAAGCATAAAGAAAAGGCTTCCAGAACTGCCGTCGGCACCTGTCGGCGAAATTGTCGGGCAGTCGTATTCCATACCTGACTGGTACGAGAATATCTTGCTCCAACATTCGGGGAAAGATGTGTTGTCGTAGGTTTCAAGACCTTCAAAATCTTCGGTGTAGGGAAGCGTTTTCTCACAGTCGTTCTGAGCATAAACCAAATATGCTCCGATAACCATAATCAGTGTTAGTAAAACTTTTTTCATCATTCTTTTGTTTTCGTTCGTGTAAATAAATATAAATTAACTTTGGATTCGCAAAAGTACAGCCGTTGATATGGGTGCACAATCCCCAAAAATGATGAAAAGAACGACCGTATTTAGCCAAAAGTTGTGATTGAACTGAATATCCGCAATGTCATATTTTTGCATATCAAGAATTTATAATGCAAAGTTATGAAGCGAAAGTTCTACATTTTGTCGGTTTTGGTTTTGTTTATAGTCCTACTGGCTACAGGATGCAAGGACAAGATAACATATACTGTGGTTTTCAATCCCAACGGAGGGAGCGGTACAATGCAACCGCAAGTTTTTGCAGATGGCGAGGAGAAATACCTGTCTTCCAATGCGTTCGTGCGCGAGAACTATAACTTTTCGGGCTGGAACACTATGAGCGACGGTAGCGGAACTGCATATAGCGAAGGTCAAAAGATAAGGCTTGTTTCGGATATAACACTTTTTGCACAATGGGTTGCAAATGCAGACACGACAAGCGTAATCGGAACAACCGTGTATGTTACATTCGATGCCAATGGCGGTGTGGGAGAAATGTCGCCACAACCATTTACGGTTGGTATTGCACAAGCATTGTCAGCCAATGAGTTTACGCGCGAGAATTACGGCTTTGTAAGTTGGAATACCACTGCCGACGGGTCGGGCAGAACTTATTCCGACACGCAGAAAGTTTCCATTTCTGTCAACACGACGCTATATGCACAATGGATTGCCTTGCCCGACTTGTCCGAACATCCCTGGGTTGACCTTGGGTTGCCCTCGGGAACGAAGTGGGCGACCTGCAACATCGGCGCCGCCAATCCCGAAGAATACGGAGAGTTTTTCGCTTGGGGCGAAATTGCCGAAAAGGGCGCATACACTTGGGAAAGCTATATGTATGCCGAGGGCACATCGTGGAACAATCCGAGGCTGACAAAATATTGCAGCGACCCGCAGTTCGGCAACAATGGCTTTACCGACAACCTTACCCTACTCGAACCAACCGACGATGCCGCCACAGCCAACTGGGGAAGCGACTGGCGCATACCGACATACGAGGAAATGAGCGAACTGATGACTTCATGCACCATTGTTTGGACAACGATTAACGGCGTTGGCGGACGGCAGTTTACGGGACCTAACGGAAATTCCATCTTCCTGCCGGCAGCAGGATACCAAAGCGGAAGCGAACACAACTACAACGGTTCGTACGGCATTTACTGGACAAGTTCGCTCTATACCGATGTTCCTTGCCGAGCCTGGGGCGTTTTCTTCGGTGCTGACGACTGCGAGGAAAAACTTACCTACCGCAACTGCGGATTGTCGGTTAGGGCAGTGAAGAATTGAAAGCAAAATACTTGCATATATCACACGGTTCTTTCTTTTGGACAATATTGTTGCTTATGATACAAATAGTTAACATTTTAATAAATCCGCTGGCTGAGCTTGTCGAAGTCAAGGGGACGAAATGATATAATGCGCATTAACCTTACCCTTCGACAGGCTCAGGGGGCGGTTAAATGAAAGAGCCGTGCATATATCAAATAAAAGCAATTATTTTGCGGTGCAGAAAACTACTCAATGCATTGAGTAAAATTACTCAGTCCATTGAGCAAATTCCTTAAATACTATGCAATGTGTTTATTATGAATTAATTACAGAAAGAGCTAAAGGACTGCGATTCATCGTATAACGAAGCATGATACTATGACAGAAGCTACAGCGCAGCAATTTTTACAATCCCAACCTAACCTTATTCCTGTCGGTCTCCGCAGGTTTCGGTGTATTGCTTGCTTTGTATGAATTGAAATTGTAGCGAATTCCTATCCACAACATTCGGCTTTTGTTGATACTCGTGTTGGTGAGGTGATAAATGCGATTGTCGGAAAAGATGTTCCATGTGTTTGTCTTAAAAACATCGGTGAGCAACAATGAAACGACCAGACTACCTTTTAGGAATTTATGGCTTATGCCAATGTCAAGATGATGAGACAGCTTTGTGGTAAATTGCGGGTAATATTGTGGTGTTTCGAAGAAATACTGCGCCTGTATGTCCATTGCCTTTATCGGATGGAAAGTTAATTTGAGGTTGTCACTGTTGACAATCCCGCGATTGTCAAGGTCGATGCCTTCGTAGTCTCCTTTTGTGTCAACATAATATGTATTTGCTCCGAATTGCATATCGAACCATTTGCAGGGAGTGATGCCCAGCGAAGCTTCAAGTCCCGTTTTGAATTCAAAGGTTCCATTCACAAAAGTCAGCAGAAGTATATCGCCATTAAGCATAGCGACTTGTGTAATGTTATCCTTCAGATAGTCGGCATAAACATTCGCCAAGAAGTTAACCGACTTGTCTTTCGCTCCGTACGAAAATTCAAGGTGATACGATGTTTCGGGACGAAGCCGCATATTTCCCTGCTCGAAAGTATGTGCATCAATCATACTCATATATGGGTTCAGCTGCGGATATGCAGGTCTGCTAATTCGCGAATTGAATGCCAAGGAAATGTGCTGCTTGAGGTTCTCCTTTTTCGATTTGATTTTATAGTTTAGCATCAGGCTTGGACCGACAAAAATATGATTGGTTGCAGTGTCAATGGCATCTTTGTCGTTTTGCAAGCTTACACGGCTATATTCTGTTCTGATTCCTGCTTTCCAGCTAAATTTTTTGTCGGCATCGGACGAAAACAACATATAAGCCGCAGGAATGAACTCTCTGTGTAGCAAATCGTTGCTATAAACATTTGAATAAACCCACTGGCTACTGTCCATATTGTAGAATTCGTGGTAGATATCGTTCTGCCTGTACGAAAATTTTACTCCAGCATCCCATCTTCCATATTCGCGAATCAACTTGTAGTCGCATTGAACTGATGTATTCAGCGGACTTCCGCCCGAATTTGATTTTCCGACAGAATCGTTTTCCAGAAAATAGTACGATGGACGATGCCCCCATATCTTTGAAACGGAAGCCCTTAGCGTTATGTCCGACGATTGCGGATTGATTATGTGCGTGTAAGAAATGGCTCCGTCGATATTTTCACGGTTCCACGACACATTGCTGCTGCGATTTTCAACGCTTTGCAATTCGTTGGTGCCGTATGTGTTGGCAAATTGCTGCTGGGTGTTGAGCCGTGGCATTATGAAGCGTAAATCGACACTTAGTTTGTTTTTCTTGTTCAGACGAAGCGTTGTCCCAACTCCGATATTATTGTTGAAGACAGTGCGAGCCGAATGGAACTGCTGCTCGAGCCAATTGCCAGCTTCCACGAATCTACGGTTCAGATTTCCGTCAATTATGTCATCCTCGTATTTAAGGTTGTAACTGAAACGAAAAGAATTGCCGTCCTTTGTGTAATTGACTGCTGCATTGGCGTTTGCAAAATGATTGAAGCCATAGTTTGCCGAGAACATTCCGCTCCAGCCTTCGCTTTTGTTCTCCTTAAGCACAATGTTTATGATTCCGCCTGTTCCTTCCGAATCGTATTTGGCATCGGGACTTGTGATTACTTCCACATTGGCGATGTTTGCAGACGGAATTGCCGACAGACTTGTCATTGCAGTTGGCAGTCCGTTAACTAGAACAAGAACATTGCTGTTTCCTCGAATCGATACATTGTCATCATTATCAACAGAAACCGATGGCACAGTCTTCAGCACATCCAAGACCGAGCCTTTTACTTCTGTCATTACCGACTGCGGTGAAATAACCTTGTGTTCTACAGCGTTATGGGTAGTCTGTTCTGCGGATATTTGCACTTCTTCAAGTTGGTATGCATTGTTTTCCAGTACAATAGTGTCGATAGTGATGTTTTTGGCATTGGCGACAAATGAAATTTGTTTTGTCTTTTTTCCGATAAAGGAAACCGACAGCAGATACTGTTTTTCGGATTTAGCAAGTTGCAAGACGAATTCGCCATTTTCGTTGGTTAGAGTTCCGCTTAAGAATGTCGAGTCGCAGGCGATTGCCACCGATGCGAACCCAACAGGCATTTGAGTTTCGTCAACCACGCGCCCTTTCACATTGCAATGCTGATTTTGTGCGCATACTGACAAAAATAACATCAAAAATAAAACAAAAGCCAAAACTCTTTTTATCATACAGACTTTCTAAAAATGGTCTGCAAAGTTAGGCTTTTGTTTACAAACTGCAAATTCTAATCGATAGAACTGCCTTAATCTTTCTCTTTCACCATACGCAGCGAATATACAAACAGATATACACCCAGAATTACCATTACAAGAAGTATTATCAGTTGCACGGGATTGAACTCCATAAACAGTTCGCTTGTGTGGAAGAAGTTGAACAGCATCATCAGCGTTGCCAAAACAAGATTGATTATGCGCATAGCCTTGAATTTGCGATAATTCATACATAGCAAACCGCACATCGGGACGAAGAATGCCAAACTCATCATAAACATTATCATACCCGTTGATGCTTCGCCTGTAGAATCGGGCATTGCGATATTTGCTCCCCAGAATGCAGGAAGAATGTCAGCAACAATATGAGCCATAAAGCCCACCATAATAATTACCCATAAAAGGGACACTTTTGAAATTTTATTTTCCATTGCGAAAGAATTTATGATTAAAACTATTGTTATTTCAATCTCGCTGCCTGTTTTTTCAGCACACGCTCTGCCAACCGAATAGCCAGTATGGAAATTGGTATGGTCAGAATCAGTACTATAATAAGCATAGGCACATTGTCAATGACAGGCATCATCAGTTTGTCGTAGCCTGTCGGCATTTCTTCAACTGCAGCAGCTAGCGACCCTTCGGAATCTGTCCACCAGTGGGCAGTGAAGGCAAAAAATGAAAATGCAAACGGCAGGAAACTCCAACGGACGCCTTCCCGCGTATCGTAACCACATACCATCCTGATTATTTCGGAAAGTGCCGTAAGAATCGCTATTCCTATGATGAATGAGATGTCGGCCTCACCTGCCAGTAAAGCTGCGACAAGGAAAGTTCCATTGAGAATTGTTGCCACGCCAAAACAACGCAACAGACTTGCCGAATAAAGATACACGAAAGCAAAAAATATGGGAAGAATCGCACCAATGTACGCATAGCACATCGGATGAATCATACCGCTTGCCCCGCCTACAATAAACAAGGCAAAATAGGCAATTGCCATAAGAATAATTTTAAATGCTGTTTTCATTGCGTTAACTTATTAAAATCTACCACTTATACACTGCCAATCTATTGTTCAGATGCGGGAAAAACAGAGCGAACAACTTTGCACGAAGGGAATATTTCCGCATTTCTTCGTTATAACTATGTTCCGAAACCAAACTCATACGCGGTTCCAACTCAAGATATTCCCTACCCGACTTTGTCCCCCATTGGAACTCGGCATTGGTGTATTTCACGGCATCGTGATGCTTGGTGTTCTTGCCAAGTAGCGGATGGTGCAGTTCGGCCAGCAGGTAACCATGTTCGAACGAATCGCACAACATGTTAAGACAAGTCTTTACTTGCTCTTTCGTGAAATATTCCAGCACACCTTCCATAACGACGATGGTCATGGAGCGTTTGGGCAGTCCATTTGTCCACTCTGCATCGAGAGCACTGCCGTCCTTCATAATGCAGCGGTCGCGGTCCTGATATATTTTGCGTCTAACCGACATAATGTCGGGCAAATCGACATCGAACCACGAGATTTTGCCATTGTCAACCTGCACGAACTTGTCGTCGAAACCGCAGCCCAGATTTATGCATAGTGCATCGGGATATTGACTGATGAGTTCTTCCAACTGGTTCTTGTACATAATGGTACGCGCCACTACGCCTTCGTGCGACATAAACGGGTCGTACTTGCTGACATCCACACCAAGCGTGTCGATAATTTCCTTCGCCATCGAATCCTTGATTCGTGCGCTCGGACGGCTTGTCTCACTGGCACGAATTGCCAGCGTTATCAGTGCCGTTTCCTGAATATCACCTATTTTCAAATCCATTTTATTGTATTTTTTATTGTTTTTCCTGTTTATTCTCTCTTATCAACTTTTACACTGCAAAGTTCCTGCATTCGGGAAGGCCACACAATCCCCACAAATGGCGATTTTCAGGAAAGAAATCACTATAAATGCTTATAAATGTTTAAGTGCCTAACGGCAGAACGGCGAAGCCCTCAACGAAGTTAACCTTTAGCTCGGCGTAAGCCAAATTGTACAAATAGGTTTCAAATTAAACAAATATCGGGGCTTTTAGGTTTTCCACATAAAATCTTTCTTTTCACTTTGCATTCTTCCACAATTCATTATCTTTGCATTTGTGATTACATCCCTAATGTTTTACCAAATTTTTAAGAATATGAAAAATTTAACATTAATTATTGTTCTGACAATCATTGGATTGACATCATTCGCACAGTTGACATTATTGCATACTTTTGATGCATTTGTAGAATACAATTATAACACCATTAGACCATTTCCAGAAAATAAATATTTCTACTCAAATATTGAAGGAAATACAGGAAGTCAATATATCTATAATGCAGATTTTAGTCTTGACAATAGTTTTTCTATAACACCTAATAATCTGCCAGATGGTTATGTTTTAGGAAAATGTCAATTTTTATCTAATAATCTAATAAATACAGATAATGAATACGAATGGCTAATAGTTGGTTATAATGCATCCGCAGAACTAAATAATAAATATTACGCCTATATATCAAATTCACAGGGAATTGTTGTACAAGATTTTGGATATTGTGGGTATATATATGATATATGTTTCTTTATTTCAAATGGGCAATTAAGAGTATGGGTATCAAAAATGTATTATGATTATGAAACAAATCAGCAAAAAAGCACAGAAATTTATTCCTGTGGAGGTTCCGTAACTCGAATTGCCGAAAGCAAAGGAAAAAACTCGACTAATGCATACCCAAATCCAGCTACATCGTTTATAAACCTGTCATACGAACTAAACAATGGAGAAACTTCTACAATGAACATCTACGACATCAACGGCAGACTAATCGAACAGAAACCGATAGGCTATCATTTCAAGAACTTGGAATTGAATGTATCAAACTATAAGACAGGAACATATATTTATGAATACAACGGAAAAAGCAACAGATTTGTAGTACAATAAAATTGAAAAAATATGACTAAAAAGACAAAAGACTGGACTCCATCAAAGGAAGCAAAGGTTCTATTGATTGGACACGACCCAAGACTACAGGAAAGCGAAACAATTGCCGAATACGCACTATTTGCTGATTATTATTTCAAGGAAGAGCAAAGGGCTGTTTCGGAAAAGAAAAAACAGAAATTTGCAAGAAACAGTATAAACAACATCCTTGAATTAACCAAAAATAAGTTCAGTGCAGAAAACATTTATGTTACAAACCTTTGCAACGATGAACTTCAAAGGGATGAAAGCACAACGAAAAAAACAGTTTACATTCCGCTCGACAAGGCAAAGAAAGGTATTGAGCATATCAAGGATATACTTGCAAAGAATCCAAGCATTGAGTATGTTTTTGCAATGTCGCAGCAAGTAAACTACTGGCTTCAAGTATTGGGATTGTATCCTCAACAAACAGAATTTATAGAAAGGTCAATGCCGAAAGAGAAAGGTGTAAACAACAATCCCCCTTATTACGAGTCAAAAAAAGATCGGGGTTTTCTTGAAATATGTGGCAAGGCATACAAAATCAATGGAAGCAAACAGACAATAATTCCGATATTGCACACAAAAAGTTACTCATTAATCATTGGCAGGTATCCAGAATACAAGAAATGCTACGACAATTTGAAGAAACTTTTCAAGTAACACATTAATCAAAAAGTCCGATACAACACCGGACTTTTTTTTCTGCCAACATTCAAGACTTCAACCCTGTTCGCCTTTTCGCCTTCGAGCCTTTTCGCCCCTTCTACAACATCATCCCAACCGAAATCCTACCCTGATGTATGATGTCGCTACCATTGAAAAAACGCGAATACGAGTATCTTAAATCAAGGAATATTGCAATGTCGTTGCCGAAGGCGTACGATATGCGAAAACATGTGTTGCTTTGCAGGAAATGTCCCGAAAGTATTTCGTATGTTTGCCGTATTGGACTTTGCCAGATAGTGTTTCCGTAAAGAAGCAGGTCGTGGCGGGCGCTGGCATAGAAACCGAGGTCAGTCGAAAGGCCAATGTGTAGCGACTTGCTTTTATAGCCATATTGTCCGCCGATTTTTCCGCCTGCGTGGGCTATTGTCAGGTGCTGTGTTGGTGAATTGTATTTCTCGTTATGCGACAAATAACATGCTTGTGCGGTAATGTTCCAGTCGTGGATTTCTGCGGTTTGTCCGTATAATGCCGAAAGTTGCAGATTTAGGTTTTCTGCAGAGAACTGCTCAAGGCTCATTATTTGCGGATATACATTGTCGGCGGCGTCACCAAAAATGTTTTCGGTTCCCGACTTTCGGCTGTAATCTGCATTGAGTTTTATGCCCCACGCGGTCGATTCAGCGTTCAAGTATGCAATTTCGCCAGAAGTCTGGTGTTCGCCAGCCCGAGCCATCGGCAGCTCGTTGAGCGAAGATATTATCTTGATGAACGCGAAGTAGTTGTAGGCAATATTGCCGTACCATCCGCTTCCGTCGGGGACAATGCCGAGCGAGCCGCCCACGCGATAGCCTTTGTAGTAGGTGCTGTAGTTGCTTCCTTGGAAACGATAGTAGTGCGTACCCAGTCCTGTGAAATGCACGACATTCGGAACGCCGAGTTCGCTGAAAAACCTAAGGCTGTTGGTTTGTTTGTACTTTCCTGCGTTGAGGTCGAGGCCGACAAGATATTTGCCAGCAATTCTGCGCGATGCTCCGATGGTGGCGTCGAGGTCGGTGACAAGGTTTTTGGGACGAGGGTCGATCTGGCGATAAGCAAGGTCGGCGCGGTATTGGGTTTCGACGCCTAATTTCCAGTTGCTGTCGAGTGCAGTGTTCACGCCACCGCCGAAACGGTAGTTTTGGAAGCGCAGGTCACCGCCAATCGAGTCGCCGAGGGTGTATGGATAGAGCATTGTGTAGTCGCTTGTTTCGTTGAATTTCACATCGGCAATCTTACCGTTGGTGTAAGAGGCATTTCCCCAAGTAGCACCCTTCTTGTAGGTTATGAATGTGTTGGCAGTGAAATTGCCAGCAATTTCGCCTTTGCCCAGCTGAGGTATTACGGCTCTGCTTTCGTTTCTTAATGTTGTGCCGACCGAAACGCTTGTCAGCGAGTATTTGCGTTTCAAAACCTTGACGGATGGCTTTTCAAATGATATGAAATTACCGTATTTTTCCGTGCCGTCGTTTATTCTTGTCGCAACGGGAATGGTGTCGTTGGCGGCATTGGCAATGGCAGACAGAAGAATTAATATGATGGTTAAAAATGTGCGCATGTGGAATGTTTCTGTTTTTTTCATAGTCATGCTGAACTCGTTTCAGCATCCGTTTTGGTTAATCCTTCCTTTTTCAGATCCTGAAACAAGTTCAGGATGACAAAAAAGGAAGGATCTGTCCATTATACATTGTCAATTATCAATTATTCATCGGTGTTATCCCATCGTATGTTACCACATTTGCTGGTGTGCCGTTGGCATCTGTTGCGGTTCCTTGCTGCTCGATGAGCGAAGGCACGCATTCGGTGTTGAAGTCGTCGGTGGAATTGTTGGTGTCCTTCAGCACTCTTCGTCCGTCGGATGTAAGCGACAGCATTTTGCGGCGAACGCTCTTGAAAAAGCGCGTCTGGTCGTGGTCGATTGTTCCGCAGTGTGTCCAGCCTGCATCGATGTTTGGTGGCAGGATGTTCCATTTGCGTTCTGCTTCCACACTACAGTTCACGCCGTCGATAATCCATTCGTTAGGAATCTGGTAGGCGGTGCGCTGCATATCAAAGTCACCGGCGGCAAGGTGCATAGTGTAGTTGTAGGTGTACGAATAGCTCTGCAGGTAGGCTTCCTTGGCGATTGGAATCCTTGCTATGGCGTACGACCTGAAACCGCGGTTGTGCAGAATCCAGTAACTTGCCGTGTAGCAGTACCACTTGTCCAAGTTGGGAACGGAGGCTCCATCGATGTCCATATTCGATGGCGACGACGATTCGTCGTACCACTCGAAGTCGGCGTGGCTGAGGTCGAACGAATTTGGATTTGCGTCGCGGTGGTCGATGCCGACATCACAGATTACTATGCTTTCGCCCGGTTGCACGGGATGTTCGGTTCCGCTGCCAGGGATTACATAAATGGCTTCGACAGTCATCGTAGTGGCCTGAATGTCGGGTGAGTAGTCGTATTTTGTAGTCGAGGTGAATTCCGATTCCAGAATTGCAACGCCGTCGGCATACAGCACCTTGTCGGTATTGTTGTATAGTTTTATGTAACTGTCACCGTTGTAGGTTGTCCCCGATGAGCGCAGTGTTCCTGTGAAAAATATTTCTTCGATTATGAAGTCGTTGCACGAAACCATAAGGTAGGTTGTAATTGGAAAGCCCGTTTCGTCAATAATGTTTACCGAACTTACACTGCCGCTCAGCATTGCGTTGCAGGTTACGCCATCGACAATGTATTCCACTTCGGCGGTATAGTCGCAGTCGTACAGACCTTTGGTGAGTTCCACTTCGTCGCCGTAACTGACGGTTTTCACTTCGTTTGTGGTGCGGTTGGTGAACTTTACGGTCTGGTTGTTCCGTGCGGTTATGTTGGCATTTTCAGGAAGGATAATCCGTATGTTGCCTGTCGGGAAAACAAAGTTTACATTATCCTTCTTGCAGGATGTGAATGCTAAGGCTGCCATTGCAATCATTAGAAATAATATCTGTTTCTTCATATCTGTAATTTTAAATTTGATTATTGTTCGACATAAAATTGAAATTATCACATTTTTGTTACCCCCCAAACAGTCATTCCGTAAGACAAAGCGAACAGGCGCAGGAACGAGCCTTGTGAGCCTGTCTGTACGGCACCTTTAGCTCGGCGCAGCCAATCTCCTTCTAATAGTGGTTCTGTAGGAGATTCCGCATAGTTGAACAATATGACGCTCCCCGTTCCGTATCGCGTTATTGTTCTAACTTGCGGAATGACCGTCTCTTTTATAGGGAATTGATAATTTTCTGTTTTCATATTTTACGAATTTTAAATTTTCATATTTATTTCCATACCGAAATAAGGCGTTACATTGCGCCTGATAAGCACATCGTTGTGCCAGAAGTCGGGTGTATAGTCGAGCAGTTTGTTTACAAAAAGCGACATGCTAAGCCATTTGCCAATGTTCTTCGTGACTTTCAGGTTTATGTATATCGCAGGTGGAATAGTGTATTTCTCGTAGGCCGATTCGCTGAGGTTATAGACGAGGTGGCGCAGCAGTGGATTTTCGGCAACGGCTTCGTCGGTGTAGTCGTGCAACTGACCGTCGGCTACCGAAAGATATTGCACTGGAATGCAGTTCTGTTCCATACGCTTTGT
>Ga0310696_10000380_pt1 | contig 72636 bp, 86 predicted proteins | sample AusTroGonzalo_MG_4_FD_203885 | JGI IMG/M metagenome (GOLD analysis project Ga0310696, IMG submission 203885) | Bovine rumen microbial communities from tropical cattle in Woodstock, Queensland, Australia - Gonzalo_02 (v2) (version 2) | ecosystem: Host-associated > Mammals > Digestive system >...
AGTTCCACCTGTGCCACCCTTGATGTTGCACTTGTAGTCCCATTTGTTCGCAGCTGTGGCGATATATACGTTAGAGTTCGAGGTGTTCAGGTACATGTCACCTGCCTTGGAGCCAGCCACCGTCGCGCTGATATTAGTGCCGGTACCAGTCACGGCAGTTCCTGTGAACCACGATGCTGACGTACCGTTGCTTCCTGACGCACCTGTTGGGCCGGTAGGACCAGTGCCTCCTGTACCTCCAGTAGCACCTGTAGGGCCTGTAGGGCCGGTTGCGCCCGTGCCGCCTGTTGCTCCTGTAGGACCAGTAGGTCCAGTGCCTCCAGTACCACCCGTCGCACCTGTCGGACCAGTAGGACCGGTGTTACCCGTTCCACCAGTGCCACCCTTAATGTTACATTTGTAATCCCACTTGTTGGCAGCTGTGGCGATATAGACGTTAGAGTTCGAGGTGTTCAGATACATGTCACCAGCCTTGGAGCCGCTGACAGTCGCGCTGATACCCGTACCCGTACCCGTGACGGCTGTACCCGTGAACCAGGCAGCCGATGTACCGTTGCTACCTGACGCACCCGTCGGGCCTGTAGGACCAGTGCCTCCAGTAGCGCCAGTCGGGCCGGTAGGTCCGGTTGCACCCGTGCCGCCCGTGGCGCCTGTAGGACCAGTGGGGCCTGTACCTCCAGTACCGCCCGTTGCACCTGTTGGGCCTGTAGGGCCTGTAGCACCTGTGTCACCTGTCGCGCCCGTAGGACCGGTAGGACCAGTGGCACCGGTCTCACCCGTCTCTCCCGTCGCACCTGTAGGACCGGTCGGACCTGTGCTACCCATGTTACCTGTGGCACCCGTAGGGCCAGTAGGGCCTGTCGAGCCTGTCTCACCCGTCGCGCCTGTAGGTCCTGTGGGACCAGTCGCACCGGTAGCACCGGTCGGGCCCATGGGTCCTGCACCGATGACGGGCACTCCTTCTTGTCTGATCTCGCCCTGGAAATCGAAAACCTTCTTGTCGGCCATAGTCTTATCTAAGTTGTATTATTGCTTTTGTGATGAATCTCTGGTTGAACCGCAGGCGGTCGTCGTGAGGCGCATAGCTCAGTGCTGAGTCCATCCTAACAGCGGCCTCGGTCAGGAGCTCGTCCTTCTTCTGAGGATCCTGCTCCTGAATGGCGAGGTAGTACAGGGCGATGGCCATGATGTCACCAGGCTGTCCCTTGTAGCTGCTGTCGCGCTCCACCCACACATAGTGCCTGTAGGTCTTCTTCTCCGCCATCCTGACATAGGCCACGGCTGCCTCGTACATCTGCAGCTCGTTATAGACCTCGGCGGCGTTGAGATAGCACTCACGGTAGGTCGGCTCCGTGCTGATTCCCATGTTGTAAAAATACAATGCTTTCTGCTTATCTTCAAGGGCACGGTAGTCATCGCCGAGGAAGAGGTAGGCGGCAGCCAGCTCCGTAGTCGAATACTTATGCTTGTACTCGGACACGATCTTCTCCAGGATGGCGATGGACTTGTCGTACATGCCACGGTAGTTATACTCGTGCGAGAGGTAGAACAGGCCGTAGTAGTCGTCGGGGTTCTCCTTGGCTCTCAGCTCCAGCAGCGGCAGGTACGTCCCCCTGGACTTCGTGTTGTCCGGGAAATGCTCCAGCGTGATATCGTCCCAGAGGTTGACGGTATGCTCCCTGAGGTACACGTCCCCACGGTCGCGGGTGTCGATAAGCATCTCATGGACGGGGTAGGCCCACTTCCAGTGGCGGTCGTGGATTTTGTCATAGACGAAGATACGTCCCGGCTCGCCCGTCTCGGTATGGCTCCAGATGTACTTGTAGTGGCCGCGGATATGGAAGCCGTCGACCCATTTCTCGCGCAGGGGCTGTGCCCAGCCCGGCTGCAGTATCTCGTCCAGGTCGGTACATATCAGGATGTTCGCATCCTCGGGGATGAGCTTCATGGATTCGTTACGTGCCACGTCGAAGCGCCATGGCTTGATGACCTGATGCTCGCAGCGTGTGACGCGCTTGTCGGCCTTCAGGGCTTCGTAGGTGCCGTCGTCTGAGCCCGTATCGAGTACGACGATATAGTCGGCTTCCTGCATGGAGTCCAGCCAGCGCTCCACGAAATGCTTCTCGTTCTTGCAGATGGCATATACACAGACTTTGTTCATATAGAAATATTAGCTGATGGTAAATGTCTTGATGGTGTCGCTACCCTCTGTGGTGGTCGTAAGGACGACCTGCATGCCGTCCATGCCGTCTGTGGCGATCTTCTTGGCAGTGGCGATATCCTCGACAGTCTCACCGACGGTCTTGGTGAGCTTCTTCTCTGTGGTGTCATAGCCGACATCCTGCAGCTTCTGCGACTCTGCAGTGTCGAGATTCCGCTTGAAGCGGTTCAGGTCCTTAACACGCACCGTGCGGTTAGGATGAGTTGAAGTTTTGACCATATCTCTTGGTTTTTAATGTTATGAGTAGCGGGAAGGGGAGTCGAACCCCTACCCGCCTATCTGGCTAAAGGTCAGTCAGAAGAGCTGTCGTCGAACATCTCGTCGATGTCCTCGTCAGTAGCATACTCGATGGCATCGAGCTTGCTGTAGTGTGCGGCAGACATCAGACCAGCCTGAGAGCCGCTGGCGTTCTGCACGCTCTTCTTGTGAGGCGTGATCACACCGTTGGTGTCCTGGGTGATGCTGTCGATGAAGGTGACACCGGAACCGTCGGCAGAAGGATCTGTAACGGCGCTCTGCTTGGTCTTGTACTCAGACAGAGCATGACCAGAGTCAATGGGGTTACCATTGTCGTCGAACTCGGCGATGTGGCCCTCTACGGCGTCGGTGTCCTTGTCGGCCTTTCCGCCCAGAGCTGTCTGTAGCTCAGAGTTAGTTGGCAGGGCAGCCAGCTTCTCAGCCTGTGCGGCGGTCATCAGACCGTGTGAGCCACCCTGACCAGACTCAGAGGCGACAACGTCGGCAACGGTCTTCTTCAGAGGAGTGATCACACCGTTCTCGTCCTGAGAGATACTGCTGATGAACTCCAGGGCTGTGCCGCTGGCAGAAGGATCTGTTACGGCGGTCTGCTTTGGCTTGTAGCCAGACAGGTCGATATCACCCTGGAATACGTCGTACTTGTAGACACCTGTAGAAGGATTGGCTACATAGACGTTCGCACCCTTGGGGATATTGTGGCCTGCGCCCTCGACGAAGTCAGAGGTGGTCACGAAGGCATCACTGATGTTCCACATGAAGCCCAGGCAGCCCTCTACGAGGTCGGTGCTTGGATCCAGCTGTGAGAACGAGCGTGTGCCCTTGGGGATGATGGCGCTTGGCAGAGAGGTGATCTTGCCGAGCAACTCAGCCAGTGCACCCTCTACGGTGCTGGCGTTAAGTCCAGAGATGGCCTCTGAGAGAGCCTTGGTCTGGAACAGCGCATCGAGATTACCCTTGAAGCGGTTAAGCTGGGCGACCTTAACGACGCGATTTGGATTTGTAGGAGATGTTCCCATTTCGCATGAAGTTTTTGTGTTAAACAATATTGTTAATTATCACGAGTTTTAGTTGTCTTCCTGGTTCTCTTGCGTACAGGCACGTTGAGCTCAGCCTTCTTCTGGCTAAAGGTCTGCTCAAGCTGCTTGACGGTCACCTGCTTGATGACGATAAGACCCGTCGGGTTCTGTATCAGAAGCGTGTCCGTATTCTCCTTCTTGCAGTGAATCTCGAAGAAGGCGGCGATAAGCTTGATGATATGTTCGCCCTCTATCTTCACACTGTCGGCACTCATTTCTCCGCTTTTCAGCTGTCTGCCGAAAAAGAAATCCCCCTTGCCGTCCATGAGGATCTCGTACTCGTTGCTGTTCTTCTTCATAGGTTGTGATATTTAGATGAAAATGAAATCACGTCTCGCTGAACATCTCGTCGATATCCTCGTCGGTAGCTGCCTGCTCCTCGAGCTGCTCGTTGATCTGCTCGTCGACATCCTCCTTGATGGTGGTGTCGTCGCTGATGCCCCTTGCCGCATCCAGCATCTCCGGAAGGGTGTCAATCCTGCCGTCCGGGTTCTTACCCTCGACGAACTGCTTGAACTCGTCGCCGGTCATCGTATCCAATACTACTTTTCCCATATCGTCTATTTGTTTACGTTTTTCTGACTTGAAACAGATCCTCTTGCCGTCGGAAGTCAGGATATACTTGCCGTCCTTGCCGCACAGGTAGTCGTCGCCGTCGATGGAGACGGTGGTGACCTCCTGGTACTGCACCACGTGCTTGCACTTGCAGCCGCGTGTGCGAGAGGGACACAGGCCTATCTCTATGAGCTTCTGGATGTCGGAGAAGCGGCGACGCTGGTCGTCGTAGTCCTCGTCCTCGTACGAGCCGTAGAAGTAGGCGTAGTAGATACCTGGGCGCAGGTTCTCCAGCGCAAAATAGTAATTGCCGTCGCTGTCCCAGAAGCAGTCGCCTTTCGGGAGACGGTACTTGGTAAGCCCGCGCTGGTTCTTGATGTGGATCTCCCAGCTATCCTCATGAAGATCGAAGTCCTCCTGAGAAGCCGTAACCTGAAACTTATAGTCGCCTGGATATCTCATTGTCTTTTTTCTTGCAATATACATGAAAGCCGAACCGAAATCAAGGGCATCCCTTGGCAGCCTTCCTGGCGGCACGTTTCCTGTTTCTGGTCTTGGGCGCTGCAGTCCCGAGAGGGCCTCTCTTACCGGTCCACATCCGTCTGAATTTCTCCCACAGCTCCTCGATCTGACCCTTGTCAGCGGTGATGGTAGCCGTGAAATGCCTGCCGTAGCGCAGGTTCACCGGACCGATAATGGCCAGGTCTGGCAGAAGAATGACCGTCTCGCTCTGCTGGCAGTCGCGGATCTCCATCCGCCCTGCGAAGGGATTCTCCTTCTCCCACGCGGAAGCCGCAGGCGACTTGTCCTCAGAGAAGTCGGCCAGGAGCGTCAGGTGGCTGACCACGTCCATCTTACCCTTTCCGTCCATACGCGCCAGCTGCTTGCGCATCGTCCACGCGATAGCCTCTGCAGCCTGGTCGGGGATATACGGCACGGCAATGAGCATACGCGTCTCGGAGTAGCGTCCCAGCAGGGCCGGCAGCAGCTCCGTGAGGCTCATGTCGTCATACCCCTCGAACTGCTTCGTTCCGCTCTCGCCTAATAGGTCGCGCAGCTGTCTGAGGTGACGGGCCGCGCAGCATGGTTCTATGATGTGCATAACTCTATGTGTTGAAATAAGAAAGGCCCAGGCCCTTCTTGTGGGGAGCCCGAGCCTTCAACTATGATGAATAAAGCGGAGACCTGCTTACTCGCTGTCGTCCTCCATCTCGATGTTACCGTACCACTTGGTGGTTGGGTAGAGCTGGTAGGCGCAGGTAACGGTAAAGGTCTGGCCGTGGTCGTCGTTACGTGCAGTACCAGAGTCTGCAGCAACAGCCCACTCTGCCTCACCGTTCTCGTTACCGATGACGATGAACTCGCTCTTGCCGTCTACCTTCTTACCTGTTGCCAGGAAGTACAGGTACTTGTCCGAGTTGTGCAGGACACGGCTGGTGTGAGCCATACCGTCCTCGTTGAGCTCGACACGGCCTGTGCCGCTGGAGCTCCAACCCTTACCGGTACCGTTGTCCTCTGAGGTGTACTGACCAGTCTGAGACTTGTAGTCGATACGGATACCCTTCAGAGCGGCGCTTGCGCCTGCGGCAGGAGTAATATCGTACTGGTTCTTCTCGTCGTTGGGGACGATTGAACTGATGTGATCGCTGTCTACAGGAACGGCGAACAGGTAGTTCGACAGACCTGCAGGGTTCTCCTGGCAGTTAGCCGAAGAGAGAACTGATTTGGGGATACATGAAAGTGGCATAATCGTATTTGTTTTTGTGTTAATCCTCTTTGTTAAATGATGAACTAAGCTACTGCAGGCGGCATCTTGTCAGTGGACTGCCAGGAGCCGCCTGCCATAGCCTGTATCGTTTAGTCGCTCGAAGACTTCTCGTCGAACATAGCCACGAGCTTAACCACGCCACCTGGGAAGGTGTATGGATATGGGTTCTCGTAAGAACCGTTGCTCCAGCCTGCGAATACGAAGCCCTCCTTTGGAGTGGCCTTTACGGTCAGGATGTCACCATCCTCGTAGAGGTCCTTCTGGCCGTTGACGATCTCGACGGTACCCTCTGTGGTGTCGCTTGACTCCAGGGTGAACACGTCTGCGATGTACTGGCCTGCAGGAAGCTCCATAGGAGTGTTCACTGCGTCGTTCACTGCGAATGCCTCAGGAGCGTAGTCGCGAATACGTACGCAGGCACGACCGTTGGCCTGGTAGTCGATGACGCGCAGGTCCTTAGATACCTGACCGATAGAGATCATGGCATCCTGCTCGCGGTCCGAGCAGATGAACTCGAGGTTGTCCTGTACCGAAGCGATGAGCTGGCCGCCCTTACCCATGGCAGGAGAGGTCTTGAGCTCTACGTTAGGCATCTCGGCGAACCTCCAGCCTGCGTTCAGCACGGTAGGAGCGATCTGTGGGAAGGTCTCCATGTAACCCTTCACTGCCAGACGGCAGAACTGGTCAGAGGCGTAGATGTACAGCTTGTCGGCACCCTTCAGGGCTGCTGACAGACCACCGTAGAAGTTTACGAGCAGGTCGTAAACCTGCTTGGCGGTCAGACCTGTAATGTCGCCGGTCTCGATGAGGTTACCGTTGATCTTAGAGATAGTACCGTCAGAGCGCTTCATAGCGATGATGGTGTAGAAGCCGTTGAAGAGCGACAGGCCCAGCTTGACTGCGTTCTCGGGAGTCTCCTCGAGGTTGCGGTTGGCCTTGTTGCCGAAGAATACGTTTGCACGTACGCTCTCTGCGGTGTTGCCGCCGAGCTGGTTCAGCAGGAAGACGGTGTGCTCGGCACTCTCCACAACGTTAGTGTCCTGGAAAGGACCCTTCTCTGTGTAGCGCTCGATGCTGTCCTCTGTGTGCAGGTAGTACTTCTCCAGCTTGGCTGGGTTGTCTACGAACTTGCCGAGCTGTGAGCTCTTCACGTTACCTACTACGTAGGCACGAGCCTGAAGACCCTTACGGTTGAAGATGTAGCACACGTCGATGTTCTCAACGTCTGTAGTAACCTTCATACCCAGGTCGGCGAACATGTTGTCGGTGAGCAAGCTGGCCTTGGCCACAAGCTCTGGATGGATCGTCTCTTTGACGGTCTGGATCTGGTTAATGCTAAGTGCGTAAGCCATAATCTGTTCTTGTGTTAAAGGGTGAATACTTTGTTTACTTTTCTATACTGCAAAATTACTGAAAAACACCGTTGGCATCAAGGGCAGGATTCTACTCCTCCTTCAAAGACTCGAGAATCTGCTCATAGCTCATGCCACGCTTGATGCGCAGGTGCTTGTTCTGCTTAGGCGCGTCACCCGTACCGTTTCCGGCTGGGATGCCTGCCTCCGAGTTGATCATGTGAGCTGGCTTCTCGGCCATCTCCTTGACCTCGGCCTGCAGGTCAGCGACCTTCTTCTTCAGAGCTTCAATCTCCTTGTCCTTCTCCTCGATGGCCTTGTCCTTCTCCTCGATGGCCTTGTCGCGCTCGACGATAGTCTTGTCGCGCTCGGCGATGGTCTGCTCTGCCGTGTGCAGAGTCTCCTGAATCTTGTCGATCTCAGCCTTTGCATCCTCGACAGCCTGCTGAGATGGCTCTGGCTCGGCTGCGGGCTGGGCGGCGGGTTCTGCGGCAGGCTCTGCTGCGGGCTGGGCAGCGGGCTCCTCCTGTGCGGGTTCAGCGGCTGGCTGGGCAGCGGGTTCGGCGGCGGGCTCTGCCTGTGCTGGTTCTGCTGCTGGTTCTGCTGCTGGCTCCTCCTGTGCAGGCTCTGCAGCGGGCTCCTGTGCGGCTGGCTCTGCTGCGGGTTCTGCTGCTGGCTCTCCCTGTGCGGGTTCAGCTGCTGGCTCGGCAGCGGGTTCAGCGGCGGGCTCTGCCTGTGCTGGTTCTGCTGCTGGCTGTGCTGCGGGCTCCTGTGCGGGCTCTGCAGCGGGTTCCTGTGCGGCCTGGGCTGCCTGAGCCTCCTGGGCCTTCTTCTCTTCGTCTGTCATATTCTCATCGTTTTTAGGGGTTGCTACTTCTACAGTCTGTGGACCAAAGAATCCCGGTTTCTCCTCCGTCACATGACCGTCCTCGGCCATCACGAGGTTACCCTTGGAGGCATCGGAAGCCAGCTTGGCTCTCTGCTGCTCGTTGAGCTTGGCAAGCTCCTGCGGCTCCTGGGCAGGAGCAGGATTACCCTCGCCCTTAGGCTCGGCAGTCATGAAGCGGGCTGCTGTGAGCGTCTCGTCTGCCAGCTCGAAGACAGCCTCGATGGCGCGGTCCATATCGCCGATCTCGTCCACGAGGGCCGGGATGACCTCCTGTGCCTCGAAGACCTTACCTGTGAGCATGTCGTCGCTGACCAGCGGACGGTTCTCGCGTACGCTCTGGTGGAAGTCCGCCGTATCCTTGTTCAGCTCCTCCTGCAGCTTCTCGTACTCGCCCTTGGCAGCCTCGCGCCACCAGGCGTTCTTGTCCTGGCACTGGTCGCCGACGAGCTCCACATAGCGGTAGCCGTCCTTGTCGACGGTGTCATGGGCCACAGCCCAGAAGGCAGCCATCGAGCCGATGCAGCCGAACTCGTCCTTGGGGTTCATGACGATGACGCGGTCGCAGCGCGAAGCGAGGTTCACACCGCTCGAGCAGCACATGCCGTCGACGAAAGCCACGGTAGGCTTGCCCTTCTCGCGGCAGTCGGCAATCATCATCTCGTAGTCGTTACGGCATGAAGACTGTCCGCCGGGGGTGTTGATGACAAAGATGTGGCCTACCACCTGTGGGATGGTGTTGGCATACATCACCTGGTCGCGGAAATCCTTCGTGCCGTACGAGCATCCGTCACCGTCGCGGGTGACAGGACCGTCGACGACGACCACGTCGATGATCTCGTCATCGTCCTGCAGCTGCTCGTCGTTCCAGTACAGATGGTTCTCCACACGGTAGATATTACCTACATACAGCTTGTCCTCGAAACAGGCGCCGAGGGTCTTGCCGTCTTTCTGATAGCCTTTCTTCGATAGGAAGTAGCCATGCTGCTTCTCTATGTCGTCTCCCAGATGCAGCTCTACGGCATTCTTCAGGGCATTGGCATAGTTCTGAGCAAGGTCGGGGCGGAAGTCCCAGACCTTGTTGTTCATGATTCGTAACAGAGATACATTCATATCATTGATGTTTTTGTGTTGTTGTCTACTGCAAAATTACATTATAACCGTCTGGCCATCAAGGGCATCACTTCGTCTCGGGGTTACGGTGGGTCGCCGGGAAGGCCGTGAACAGCTTCTTGCGGCCGTCGTGCAAAGCCTTGCGGTGGCGTCGCTCCTCGGCCTGCTCGCGGTGCTCGCGCTCCCATCTCTCCTTGGCCTCACGTGCGCGCACCTCCTTATATATAGGCGTGTCTATGACTGCCTCGCCCAGGGCGTCGAGGTGCTCGGCCACGAACTCACAGGCAGCGGCCATGGCCTGCTGGGCATCCGTCATCGAGTCGCGGCGTGCCATGCGCTCCTCCTTGGGGCCTATGGTCATCTTGCGGCTCTCGACATAGAAACCCAGCGCGGTACGCAGCAGGACGACGAGCTCATCGTAGACCTCACTGTCCAGCACCTCCTCCCCGCTGTCGCTCGAGTCCTCGTCGTTAGGCGGCGGACAGGGAAGCCCGAGGTTGGCATACTCCACGACAGCCTTCAGGAGCTTCAGGCCGATACGCGGCTTGAGGTAGGTGTTCTGGCAGAAGCGGATATCCCTCACCAGCGACACATACGCTGCACGTTCACCCTTGATGTCCAGGTACTCGTTCAGGATACGCGCCGTCTGGAACAGCAGGTCCTTATGCAGGTAGAAGGCGTCAGCCTCCTGCCACAGGTCCGTGAAGTAGCGCTCATGCTTGGCATCGGCCTCGAGGAACAGCAGCAGCGAGTCCGTCGAGCGCCCTGCAGACATGAAGGCATCCTTGACCACGCGGTCCTTGGCCTTCTCGTCCGCACCGTCATAGCCGTCGGCAGAGACGACGTTCATGCCACCGCCCTCGTTGAAGGAGACGGTCAGCAGTCCTGCCTTGTGCGAGAGCATGCGGTAGAACTCTATCTGCTGGCAGTAGCGTATGAGCATGATGGTCTGCATGTCCTTCTCGGGCACCTCCCTGTTGTACTCAGGCTCCAGGGGGAAGCTGGCAGACTGGAACTCACCGCTGGCGATGGAGTCCATGCGTGCCGTGATGTCGGCATGCGGCAGGCTGGCGTCCTCCTTGGCCTTGTGGATAGGTATCACGGTCTCGGCGGTGATATCCTCATACTCCTGCGTCAGACGGACGTACTCGTTACACAGGTGATGGTACAGCGCCTCGCCCAGAAGCGGCTCGAGCGCCGTGCGCTCCTCCTCCTCCAGGTAGCTCTTGAGCTGGTCCACACGGTCCCATCTGGCCGTAGGCATGAGATGTATGATCTCGTTCTGTGAGGTTATGAACATAGCATATCGTTTTTACTGCAAAAATAAGCAGGCGCCCCGCCAAAATCAAGGGCAGTCGTCGGGGCAGGAAAATAATCATGGATTTATTTGGTGGTTTCGGAAATAAGTATTACCTTTGCCCACGGTTAAAATTGGTTTCATGCACAATTTAATGATCCGGATATTTTTTTGAACAATAGACTGAGACCGCCTGTCCGTGATGGATGGGCGGTCTTGTCTTTATCATCGCCTGACAATGGCAGGACTTCACGACGACAATAAGCCCGGAACCGTTAAATAAATATAATAAAGGAAACATTTTTGTTTCTTTTCTTGCATAATAGAAACAAAAACGTTACATTTGCAATGTCTTTTAAGACAAACGTTCTTTTAAATCATTTTAAACAAATGAAGTTTTCACAGTTCTACAGGTTCCTCGAATCCCAAGGCTGGACAAGAGGAAAGGGCGGAAATCATCACAAGTATTTCAGCCCCGACTCACGCCACTGGATTCCCGTAGGACGCCATGAATCGCAAGAGATTGGCCCCTGGTTGCTCAACAAAATGCTCAACGAAGCGGGATTGAAGGAGGTCTACAGACAGTGGAAAAAGAACAGGACGTGAGTCGGTCGCCCGTCGCTATAGCGGCGATGGGCGACTCTAAGACAAAAACGAAAAAATCAGAATAATTATGAATAAGGATGTTATAGACGTTATTATCGAAGTTGCTTCCGACGGCGGTTACTGCGCTTTTTCTGAGGACGTACCGATGGTGTATGCCAACGGACTGACAGAGACAGAGGTCAAGCGCGAGTACCTTGAGATGATGGAGGAGCAAGCCGAGAACTGCATACAGCGCTCGGGCGAGCGCCCATGGTGGGCCGACGCACAGGTGCGTTTCGTCTATACCATATCGACGATGTTTGCCACCTTCCCGTTCCTCAATGCCACCGCACTGGCCGAGTGGATGGGTATCAACCCCGGGCTTATGCGCAAGTACAAGGCAGGCCTGGCTACGCCTCGCGGAAAGAACCGCAAGATCATCAGCGAGAAGATGGCTATCCTGTCCAAGAAGCTTGCAGACTTTGCAATATAGGAAAATTGGTTTCGCGCCAAGAACTGTGAAATAGGAGAATTTTAAAAAAGAACGTTTGAGACCGCCTGTCCGTGATGGATGGGCGGTCTTCTTCTTCTTTTCTCAATAGTACACCCTGCCGTCCTCATAGCAGTAGACAGGCTTCCCGGCGATGCTGGCGATGACAGGCGCCTGACGCGCGTCGCTCTCATAGAAGAGCTGCGCCCAGTCGGCTGCCGCATAGTGCCGTCCCTTGTAGTGTGCTGCCGTCTCGGTACAGTTACGCGCCTCCCGGCTGATGGCATCGAACATCACCAGATGGTCATAGCTGATGCCATAGCGGCGGAGCCACCCTTCCGTCACCTCACGGTACTGCTTGAGACGGTAGGTGACGATACTGCCGATCCTGGTCGTGGGGATGACCATCGGCACAGCCTCGGGCAGGTACGCCTCGTAGGCCTCGCGGTCCGTATCCTTGGGCGGCTCCTTGCACATGATGCCGTCGATATCCCACATGCTCTTCTCCGTCTTGCCCGTATAGTGGTGCAGGATATTCCACTCATACAGGTGCAGCCCGTCACTCTCCCGGTAGATATCCTCGAAGAAGATGTCCACCTTCTCCTTGGCCTCGCGCCCCTCGGCGAACACACAGGCGTAGATGACACCCTCCCCTCGCCCGGAAGCCTCTATGAGCGCGCGCGTGCGTCCCATGGCCTTGCCCTCATAGACCGTGTCGTCGAGCACCAGCACCCTACCCTCCTGCATCCTGCGCATGATGGAGCCTCGGCCACCGCAGCTCATCTGGCGCCCCAAGAGGAACTCATCGAGCGTGGCCGCAGGGCAGCCCATGAGCTCCGAGAGCATCAGGGCCGCGATCATGCCCGAGCGCGGCACGCCCACGACGAGCCTAACATCCCCGGGCACCTTCCAGAGGTTACGGCTGATAGCCTGGGACAAATCCTCATATCTGTGGTATATCATGTCCAGAGGTCTTTATGTTCTTGGAGCCACTCATCGGGCGACTTCTCCTTCCACGAGCCATGGCCGAAATGGTAGATGAACGGCTCGAGCGACACATGGTGGTACGGCAGGCGCGCACGGTGTACCTCCTCGAGGAACCAGCAGCCGGTATCATAGGCGATATCAGGCTTGCGCGGCGTGAGTGCCCACATCTTCGGGTAGTTGTAGTACGAGAGGTTGTTGACCTTCACCAGCGGCACGTTGATGAAGCACAGGAACGGCAGCACGCGGTCGACGGTGATACCCCACTTCGAGGTGTGCGGCTTGACCTGTCCCACAAAGGTCTGCGTCTTGTCCCAGAACGACGTGATGTCCTGGCGTACCAGCACATCCGAGTCCATGAGAATAAAAGGGTTACGGCGCTTGTTGATGAGCCACTGGACGGTAAAGCAGTGCTTGGCACTGGCCCAGCCGTTACCCACGTCGACCTTGGTGGGATAGGCGGCCAGCAGCATGTTGAAGTCGATGATCTGTCCGTGGGTGTTGTCGATGACCTCCACCCCGTCCATGGGCACGAAGGGCGCCTTGTCGGAGTTGTCGAAGATAATCACCTTCACCCCGGGTGAGGAGCGCTGCAGCGAGCGCACGCAGCACTCGGTCATACGCGGCGTGTTGTAATGCACGATGCAGACGGTCACCTTATCCTTGCGCGCACGCTCGAAGGCCCCGACATAGGCCATCTTCTCAGGCGTACGCTCGTTATACAGGAAGAAGCGATCGCCGTATTTCCGCTCGAAGTTCTCATGGGGCGTGAAGCCCGTACCCTTCGACCACTTGTTCTGCATCCACTCCGAGATGGTCTTAGTGGTGTAGTGGCGTATCCAGCCCACGGACCAGTCGAGCTCCTGGTGGCTCGAGGGCCTGCAGGGCTGCCCCGCTGCCGTATAGCAGTGGCGCGGCGCATCGGGGAAATGGGGCGACTTCCAGAAAGCCACGTTCTTCAGGTGTCCGCGGACGATGCTCTTGACCTGCTCGTTCTCGGGGAAGGCATACTGGATGCACTTGTCCTTCTTGATGGGCTTGGTGAAACGCTCCGAGAGGCGGCGCCCGTCATCATAGAGGAGCCCACAGTCGCCGTAGCACTTCCAGTTGACCATGACACAGTCGGCATCGGTGGACTCGAAGGTCTTGAGCCACTTCCTGACAGTGGTGCGTCGCAGCTCGAGGAACTCGTCGAAATCGAAGAAGCCAACCCAGTCGTAGCCGTCGCCGTAGCGGGCGTACAGCTCCGTATAGGCACGGCCCTGCACCGCGTCCTGGTCGCGGTAGTCATGGATGGATACACGGCCCGAGGAGACATAGTCCCCAAGGACGGACTCAAAGCGCTCCTCGCCCTTGTAGTTGTTGTCGGCGATGTAGATGTGGTCGAAACCCAGATCGAGATAATGTCCGACCCACTCGCGTGCATAGCGGTTCTCCCGCCTGCCGATGGCTATTACTGCTAACTTCATGTTGATATAGATATAGAGATTAAAATAAAAATCACTCCTCATTCCTCATTCCTCACTCAACCTCTCCTCTATCTCCCTGCGGATGAGAGCGGCACGTATCTGCCAGTCCTGCGTGTGCGCGTTATCCTGGAAGCACACGATACCCGCCTCGTGGTCGCGGATGATGGCAGGCAGCAGGCTGACGGGTGTCTCGGAGGTGATGAGCTGCGTGCGCGGCGCATGGTCCACCTCCAGCCCTGCGAAATGCTGGTAGAGCGTATAGAGGTAATGATTAAAGCTGCGGTCGGTACGCTTCAGCGGCGAAAGGTAGCGCAGGATCTCCTCCCCGTGGCGGCGCCATACCTCACGGCAGCTCTCCTTCAGGACAGGGGCGAAGCCATGGCCGTTGCGCAGCAGCACCGTGCGGTGACGGATGCCGAAGGGACGACCGACCATGTTCTGCTGGTACATGCACTTGCGGTGGAAGACATTGGCACCGCCTGGGTACGGCTTCTCGAAGTAGTGCTGGCAGGGCAGCCCGTCGCGGAAGAAGTCCTCAGGAGAGAGTGGCGACAGGGGGAACATGTCGTCGTTGGCATAGATGAACCGCTCCGAGAGACCGGGGATATCCTTGAGGAACATCTCGATGCACGGCGAGGCGAAGCAAGGCAGGTGTTCCCTGGGAATGAAGTCGCCGTGGAAGACGACCGTCAGGGAGAAGAAGGACTGCTCGCGCATCCACGGCTGCATCTGACCCTCGCCGGAGAGCAGGATATAGATACGGTGCAGCCATGGCATATAGCGACGGCAGCAGCGGATAAGGAGCTCCTCGGTACCCCACGAGCGCCAGCGGCACATCCTGGAGGCGTTGTTGGAGTCGCCGAAGCGGCGGCTGTACTGCTGCTGCCACTCGGGGTCTTCGGGGAAGACCATGGGAATGACTAAATCTATTTCGTTCATTTCTCCACGTATTTGTCTTGTTTTGCAAAGATACATCAGGCTAACACGTAGAATCAAGGGCAAAATAATCCCCTCCGCAGAGGGGAAAAAAATTATGTTAACAAAAAATATGCAGCGCCTCACGGCGTGAGAGTAAAATCTTTGTGCAAATATAAAGAATAAATTTCATACATGCCACGATTTTAAGAATTTTAACTCTGAAAAATAATGGCAGCCCCCGCCAAGCCAAATGACGGGGACTGTATTCATAGGAATGCTAATGCTTCTCACCGTGTCTGTTCAGGGTCTTCTTGCCGGTGTCGTAAGCATCGACCAGCCCACCTCTGCCATAAACATCGAAGTGACCCTTCACGCCGTTGACGAGGAGTTCCTCGAGCAGGGCGTTCTGGCGGTCGAGACTGTCCTTGAGACCGACAACCTGCGTCATGTCGGCAGATGACGTGCCGGTCATCTCGGTTACATCCTCGAACTCATCGAGGTTGCCGTCGGCAAAGGCAGGGATACCGCGCTTCATCGAACGGCGACGGCGCAGGGCCATCGAACCGCCGTTGTAGAGCGTCTGGATAGACTGCCAGATACCGGTGTCGTCCATCTGCATCATGCGTGTGGTGTGCGCGTCGATGATGGCCTCGCGCCCCTTCTCGCCTGTCAGGTGGAACTCAGGACCCGTGGTGATGTGGGTACGGATGTTCTTGCCCATGTACTTGGCACGGTAGGTCTTACCGTCGGCACCGTCCACGTTGTAGTGGCGGCCAGGGGTGAGGGTGCTCGGGTCGGTGAACTCGTTGACGTTACCCTCGGCATAGGTGAGCATACCGGTGGCAAGACGGCCAGCGCCTACGCTTGCGCCTGTTACCTGCGCGATCTGGCTCTTGGCTTTGCCGACCTTACTCATGGCCACGGCCATCAGACCGCCTAAAAGTGCCGTCATGGCAGCAAAGGCGATAGGACCGGCGATAGGACCTAACTGCGACGCGGCCTTTCCGAGGATACCAGGGAGTTCAACCTTACCCTGAGCGTCGGTAGCAAGCATGTTGGTGGTCAGCATACCGATGGCCGTCTGACCTGCAGCCTGCAGGGCGAACGAGAGGAACTTCTGCGTCGTGTCCATATTCTCGTTACTCATCGTCTGATAGGCGATGCCGTACATGTTCATGGCAGAAGCCATGGCAGCATACTTACTCTGTGCGCTCGACTTCTCCTCCTTATCGGCCTGTTTCGAGGCATTGGTCTCCTTCTTGGCATTCTCGGTCTTCGTCTGGGTCTGTGCATTAGAGTTACTGATGACAACACTCTTTACCTGATTGCTGGCATCAATCTCTGCCTGTGCAGCCTGCCCTGCAGCCTCTCCTACCTGCTGGTAGTAAGCCAGTTTATCCAAGGCGAAATTACCCGTAGACCCGGATTCCATGTTATCGCCTGCAGGCCCAGAGCCATAGTCGGCAGACTTGGAGGCGGCAAAGTCGCTACCAGTGTCGGCGCCTTCAGGAACCTGTCCACCAAGAGTCTGTGTCAGGGCGTTGACAGCCTCCGTATTGGCTCTTGTCGCCTCGTCATTCTGCTGTCCCCCAGAAGGATAGTTAGCACCCTTGTCCGCAGAGAAACCTACACCTGATGGCACACCTTCCACCTGAGGTTCTGAACCGTAGTTGGCAAGCTTGTCGCTGGCAAACTCGTTTCCTACACCCGTGCCTGTATCATCCTTCTGGATCTTGATACCTTCAGCCAGCTTATTGGTAAGCGTGCCGATGCGCTCGGTATTGGCCTTGACGGCACTGGTATTGAGGTCCTCGGCAATCTTATTCAGGTCGAGCGCCCTCGTATTCTCGTCGACACCCTGGTTCTGCAAACTGGCATTAATCCAGTCGGTAATCCGCTCGGACATCTTGTTGTTCAGGTCGTCCCAGAGTTTCTTCCATGCCTCGGCCTGTGCGTTCTGACGCTCTATCTCATGCTCACGTTCCAGAGCCTCGCGCTCGTCGAGATGCTCATAGTGGGCGGTGGCTTTACTGGTACCGGCATTGTCGATGACGATATACGTACCGGCACCGGGGCCGCCCTTTCCTGTGAGGTTCAGCTTGGCCAGCTCGTTGTAGTACTCGGCATCGCCTGCATGTGAGGCCTCGAACACCTGCTGCAGACTGCTTGACAAAAGCTCAGACCAAGCCCTCAAATCCTGATACAGGCGGTTCTGTATCTCCTCCTGTTCCCTGGCTATCTGGTTGGTCAGATCCAGCTGCTTCTTCTCTTCCTCGGTGATAGCAAGATTCAGACTCTTACGCACGTTCTCAGCGTCTGTACTTGCACGCTGGGCATCCCTTACCTTACCTTCAAGCCTGTACTGCTCAGCCAGCTTATCCAGATATTCGGCCTTCTCGTTACCTATCTTACGCATCAACGCAAACTGTGCGCGCTGTATACTCAGCTGAAGCTGCAGCTGCTTGATGGCAAGCTTGGATGCGATATTCTCACTGGCGGAGCCGGCACCAATCAGCTGGTTAGCACGACCTATGCTCTCCTGTTGCAGTCCCATGCGCGCCAGTGCTATATCCGTCTCTTTCTTCAGGTTCTTACCATCAGGCGTGAATATAAGCTTCCACATCATATCAGCATCCTTCTTGATACGTGAAGCCTCTTTACGGATAGCGTCCTGCACGGCTTCGTAAGCCTTTCGCAACTGTGCTATCAATGCCTGCTGCACAGAGATGTCACCATCTATCTGTTTGGCCCACTCGTCAAAGCCAGCCTTAGAGACACGGTCTACCAGCTCTTTGACACCAAGAGTATAGGCATCCTCCAGCTGGTCGAGCAGGAATGCGGTCTTCTTGGGTACGTCGCCCTCAAGGATGCCCATCTTTGACAATGTCAGCTCAAGGTCTTCTACGATACTGTTCAATGGACGCTCCTTAGCCAGCGTGTCGGCCATGAACTTCACTTGCTTGCCGATGGACTTCTCCTGCTTCAGGTAGTCGCGTTCCCAACCCAGTCCGAGGTCGGCTTCCCACTTGCGGTATTCCGCCTCTCCACGACCGTTGGGATCTGCCTTGCGTACCATCTGGGCAAACTGCTTGGTCTTCTCAATACTCTTCTCAATGAACTTTACGTCGTCACCTGTGCGAGCGGCAATAATCTTATGTATAGCCTCCTGCTCATCCTTGACAACCTCGACATTCTTGTCAGAGTACATCTTCTGAAGCTCGGCCCGACGCTGGTGCCACTCGGCCTCATTCTTGATTGTCCTAACCCACGCTTCACCCTCAGTGATGTCTTCGTTATTACGCTCGTCCTGAATCTTCTGGTTGCGCTCGGTATAGTAGGCATCCAACTCCTCGAGATAAGCCTGCAGCTCTGCCTTGAACTGCTTATGGCGGGCCTTCTGTTTGGCCGGATCCATCCAGTCACCTGTATTCGTCAGGTGGCGGGCGTGCAGCTCGTCCTGGATCTTCAGGCGTTCGGTGTTGTACCACTCGATGACAGTTCGCATATCGCTGGCCATACCACCTTCGATAGCCTTCTGGAGGGCCTTATCCTCTGCCAGTACGCTCTTGATGTCAGAGTCCGTCTGTATGGCATTGACAAAGTCCTTCATCTGCTTACGGCGGGTAACCAGCTGCTCGGCGTTCATGTCTGCATAGTTGGTGGACTCGGCTCCGAGCTTTTCACCCCATCCGCCGTTGCCGCCACCTGTGCCGCCTTTGACCTCAGCCGGCAGCAGGCCACGCAGTCTCTTCATCTCATCCTCTGAGACAAGGTATGCTTCGGCAGTGGCCTTAGCCTGCTGGCTGATGTTCTTAGCGTTAGCCTCGATATATCCGCGAAGCTGCTCCTGTGCATTGACAAAGGCCTTCACCTGTTCCACATTCTTCTCGTTAATCTGTGGCTTCCAGCCCGGGAGAGGCATTTCCGTGCTTGCCTGGGCGTTCGCATTGCCCTGCCAGTTAAGAGACACTTTTCCGGCTGTCCTGTTGTTCCATCCCTTGCCAAGGAATCCTTGTTCGGATGGTGCGGCAGTTGCAGCGATAGAAGCAGGAACGGCATTCTGGCCGAAGTTCTTCAGTATGCCTATGAGATTGTTCAGATTGGCGTTTACATCACCCTGTATGGCGCGCTGCGTGTTACGCAGGTCAGCACGTGTACTGGCAGTAGACACAGCAATATCCTTTGCCTGGCTTCTTGCCTGCTTCGCATAGTCTGAGAGTGCGACGCGGATGGAGTTGGCTTCCTTTCCAGCAATCTCTCCGTCGGCAACGAGCCTGTTTGTCATATTGTAGGCTTCCTTCATGAACGTACGCCATTCGGTGTTGACGTTCTGGTCGGCGAAGCTCTTCAGCCTGTCCGTCACGGCCTGGATATCCGTATTGGTCTTGGCGCCTCCCCTTACTCTGGTCTCCAGATTTCCGTAAGCCTCGTTGATATCCTTGTTATGCTCGGAACGAACGGCATTCTCCTGCTCGAGGATACGCTTCTCATAAGCTTCCTCGCGTATACGCTTGGCTATCAGCTCGTGCGCATTTGCCAGTTGGATGGCACTGTTGGTCTCACTGAGCATGTAACCGAGATACTTGCTGTATTTGGAGTTGATTTCCGATATGAGCCTACTGCGCTCATCCTGAGCAAGGTTGGAGTTCTTCAGCGGTGTAAACAGACTGTCAAGAGCCTTCTTCTCGTCGCTGAGCTTCTGATTGAAAGCGCCGATCTCTGCTGCCGTCTCCTTTGTGGCCTCGTAGAAATCCCATAGCTTATAGGCTGCATATATGACAGCCGCCGTGATGGCTCCGAATACATTCTGCTTCATGGCGACATCAAGCTTCTTCCATTCGATAGCACCTTGTGCTACAACCCTGTTATGGATACCCATCTGCCATGCCAGAGCCTTGAGTCCTGTAATGGCTACGGTAAAGAACCGTCCTGTAGAAGCTGTAAGCGCAGCCAGCGCATTAGGCAGTTTTACAAGGATTGCCTGGCCGAGACCAATCCTGATAGCGGCCCACATAACCAGAAGGGTCTTGAGTCCCTTTGCGATTACACCGTCGCTGGATACAAGGTCCGCAATAGAGCGCAGTCCGTCAATAATACGCCCGAAGAAACGCTGCGACTGGTCACCGACAAACCCTTCCTCGATCTGGTTCTTCAGGCGCTCCCACTTAGCTGCAGTGGTGGCGTTCATCTTCTGGAACTCCTGCTCGATGGCTATATTCTCCTTATACGCCTGGCTTGCAACACCAAGCTGACGACGCAGCTCGTCGACATTCTGTGACAGACCAGCGAACACGATACCTGCACGGGCACCCTGCTGGTTCAAGTCCTTCATAATGTCGCGCATGCCGCCCATACCCATCATGGCCTCGATAGATTCCTCGTCCATGTTGGCATCCTTCATGTGCTGCAGAATCATCAGGATAACCTCCATACCCTTGCCTGCATCAAACAGGTCGCGGATGGTATTTGGTGTTACTCCGATGGCACGTGCTATGTCAAATGCGTTATTCCTGATGGCAGGAATCATTCGGGACAGTGCCGTAGCAGACATCTCAATACGCATACCGAGAGAGCTGATGGTAGAACCGAGGGCAGAGACCTGGTCGATAGTTATGCCGCTCTGTGCTCCCACAGCGCCCACACGCTTCACGAAGTCCGTGATTTCCGGTGCCGTAGATGCACTCGTGGCACGCAGACGGTCAATGGTAGATGCAATCTTCTCCATGGCAACAGCCGTCGCAGAAGAACCTTGTATCGTTCCTTCCTGCAGCTGCTTGCGGATCTTCTCCACCTCGCCGGTCGCAATGGCCACACGCATCATCTCCGTAGCAGCCTCCTTACCCATTTCAGGCAGGGCAATCATCAGCTTGTTGGCGGCCTCCGTAAATCCCTGGACATCCTCCAGCGTCTTCAGACCCAGCTGACCGGCAGCAGCAGAAATCTCCATCAGGTTGACAAGTGGTGTACGTACGTCCATCTTTTTAAGGTTGTTGCTCAGTCGTCCAACCTCGTCGGCAGTAAATCCCGTCGTCTTACGTACCTCACCCATCTTGTCGGAGAGCTCCAGGATATCGCCCATGGTGCTTGCAAGTTTCTGCATAGCGACAGCAGCACCCATGTAGAGTCCGATATAAGTCTTCAGTCGGCTCCACGCCTTGTCAAATGAAGATGCCGTTCCCTTGGCCTGACCCTGAAGTTGTTTCAGCTGTATCTCCGCCTTCTTGGTGCTCTGAGCCAGCATCTCGTATTCCTTCGAGTTCTTACCTATGGTGCCGGCCATCAGGTCAAGTTCTGCCTTGGCGCGTTTTACGGCTGCAGACAGCTCGTTCAGGTTCTTGGCGTTGGCGGGCTTGTCGATGATCTGGCGCATACGCTCACTGGTCATGCCGGTGTTGTTCATCTCAACACGCACCTTGTCCAGCGCATCCTTGTATTTCTGCCATTCGGCAGTACCCTTCTTCGCTGTCTCCAAGGCTTTCTGCAGTGCAGCCTCGGCCTGCTTCAGCTGTTTGTCGGTACCAGTAAATCCTTTGCCACCTGCATTAGCTGACACTTTCAGGGCATCAGCAAGCGATATGGCTTCACCTCTGGCTATCTTCTCGACATCTGCATATTCCTTCAGATAAGCCTCTCCTTGCTGTACAAGCTTATTATAGTGCATCCACATGGCACTGCCAGACTGCATGGCATCACGCAGCTGCGTCATCTGCTGGGTAGCCAGACGCACCTGGTCGACACCATACTTGCTGGTATCCTTCAATATCGTTTCTGCGCTTGCAGCCTTACGTCTCTTCTCTTCGTTCTGAACTTGTTTGAGCTTTGCCTCGTAACGGGTCAGTTCGGCGCTTCCCTGTTCTGCACCGGCAACCATGGCCTCCCAGAACCGCCTGGTATCACCAAGGGCAGCAGCCGACAGTGTCTTCAGGTTCTTCATCTGCTTGTTCATAGCAGTGATCTGGCTTGCCTGTGCTGCCTTCTTCTCTACTTCTGCCAGTCTACCAAGTTCTGCGGTGACAACCTTCAACTGCCGATCATAGACTTTCCACTCCTTAGAGCCACGAACCTCGAGTGTCAAAAGCTGCTCAAGATCTCTCTTTGCCTGTGATAGGGTAGCCTGACTCACGCCTCCCCCACTCTTGATTGTCTGAACCAAGGCCTTGAGGTCGTTGTTGGCTTTAAGGATATTTTCATCAAGCGCTACTATCAGCGCATCCATCTCCTTCCATTCTTGCGAACCTACTTTCACTCGCGACTGCGCCAACTGTGCAGCATTACGTGCAGCCTTGCTCAAGGCTGCGCTCATGCCTTCTACACTACCTTTCCCTCTGTTAAACTGCTTGATAGCTTCGTCAAGAGCACGCACACCCTTCATGTTGTTCTGAAGGGCCCCCTGCCATTGTTTTGATACGCGCTCAGCATTCTTCAGCTCTGTCTCAAGCTTCTGAATCTGGTCAACAGGCATATTGGTGTTACGGGCATTCTGCAACTCTTTTCTCAAGCGATCGACCTCGTCTCTCGCCTTTTTTGATTCCGTCTGCAGAGCCTGAAGTGCGGCATTGGCTTTACCGGCATTAGCCTGAAAGTCAATATGGATGATGTCATGTCTTGCTGCCATATAAATATTAGTTTATCGTGTTGTTCTTTCTTTTCGACTTGACCAAAAGAGAGCCCTGTTTACAGCGGCTGCTGCACTTTGGGTATTGCCCATGGCATATACCATGAACACTGTTCCTACAAACGAGAAGTGTTTGCGGGCCATAGTGGCGAATTTGCCAGCCTGTTTACGCATCTCCGTAACAACATGGGGCTTTGCTTTTCGCATTCTCGAGGGAACCGTAATAGGCTGCCATCGAGGCTGTGGAATGTCAGGGACGGGGCCGTTATATGGATTATTCTTACCTAAAGCCAACTCCACAAACTTAGCGTAATACAAATACCTGGCCGTAAACACCTGTACGTCACCATTACTTGCCGCAAATGTTTTCCATACCAGAGAACGTTTCAGCCTTCCGCTTTTCCCTATATGCTGACGTTCAACATTCTGTTTAGTATCCCTGCCAGTAATATTCACGAAATTGTTTATCCATGACATGATTCTTTCATCACGCCAATTCCATTTCCACGACAATACCTGATCGCCGTATTTATCGGTTGCCCAACTTCGTTCGTCAATAATGGATACAGCCATATTATATACTTTTTATGGTTCAAAAATACAGTAATAGAGCTTGCAAATCAAGGGCAGACGCGGAAGAAAAAACAAAAGTGCAGGCAGCAAAGACACTACCTGCACAAACAAATACAATGGAATTATGACGTCATGTTCCCTCTGTCGTATTTTTATATATCAAAGATACTTGTTTTCTGCTTCAATATCAAGGGCAGAGATTTCCCTTACTGTGTAATTTCGTTTTCCGAGGAATCCGAAGCACTTACTGACTCAGATGCACGCATCATCCTGACAGTTACCTCGGCCAGACAGTGCTGCCAGCGGCGCTTCAGGTCTCCTCCCTCACGCTCTGCGGTATCGAAGCGCTTGTACAGCTCCGCCTCCAGCAGCTGCAGTGACCCGGGTCCCGTGAGCGGCAGGCTGTCGTTCTGCAGCTCCTGCTCGCAGAAGGTGATAAAGCGCATGGCACGCAGCGCGGCATCGGCATGCGCCATACGTATCTTCCTGGCCAGCTGGCTGTAATGCTCCTTCGTCAGCTCAGGTGCCGTTATCTTCTCTTCACTCTCAGGCTGCTTTGCCTTCCTGCCTTTCTGGACCATCAGCTCCATCAGTGCCTGTGCCGCCAGCTCCGCATCGTCGGGCTCTGGCGTCATAGGTGCCTGCCCCACCCCCTCTATCATCAGAGGCTGTGGCTGCTGCTTCTCCTTCCGCTGGAATATCTTACCTAACCATCTCATAAGCGCTTCATGTTTATACCTGCAAGATAAGGTTCCAAAGCCCGAAGGTCAAGGGCGGTTCATACGTTTTTAGGAAAATTAACTCCCAAAATCATAATACTGCCGGATATTTTCCGTATATTTGCAGCCACAATCTAAAAGTTACAAACCTAAAATGGAAAATCAGAAGTCAAAGAAACGCTACAGGAAGGTCTCCCAGGAGACCGTAGACAAGCTGCGTGCGCTCTATCAGGAGCATACGGCCAAGGAGTGTGCCAGAATCCTTCATCTCCCGGCGTCGGTGGTCATATACCAGATACAGAAGAACCACATCGACATAGAGGACAGGACAACGGTAACCAAGGCTGCACCGCCCCCGCACTCCGTTTCTCTGTCAGAGCCGATCAACAAGCACAGGGAGCGCATGTTAAGCGCCATCAGGAGCGAGTATGCCGACAACCCCACCTCCGACGTGGCGGAGCAGACATGCGCAAACTACTACACCGTGTCCCGCGCTGCCGGAAAGCTCGGCATCAAGAAGACGAAGTCGTACATGCGCAAGCGCTGGTCTACAGGCAACCGCACCTCTATAGGCAAGGAGAGGCGCCAGCGCATAGAAGAGTACCTCAGGCAGCACTTCAGCGACACGAGGAACAGCGACCTGGCAGAGGCGCTCGGTATCGACCCGAAGACCGTCCGGCGCTATGCCCGCAGGCTCGGGCTCGTCAAGACCAAGGCGTTCATGGACTATTCGAGGTCGAAGAAGTTCGGAGGATATTCTGATGAGTTCAAGGCATGGCGCCTGAAGCGTATCGCAGAGGTATTTCAGAAAGGCAGCGCCGAAGATCTGCAGAAGCTCGCAGAGGAGCTGTACATCAGCGTCGGCACAATCAAAACCATCGCCTATACCAACGGCATACGCCGGGCTAAAAAGGAAGACGACAAGGCGTTTATCGAGAGTCTGCGCGAATACTTTCCCACACATACGGACAGGGAGTGCGCCGAGCACTTCGGAACGAAGATAGATACCATCTGGTACCTCGCCAGGAAGTTCAGCCTGTACAAGGACAAGGACCATGTCAAGGAAGTCCGCCTCGAGAACGGCAACCGCGCCTTTGCTGGATGGAAAAGGAAACAAATTAAAAAACAGGATATAGCGTATGAATAAGATTAAAACCACACCGGCAGGGCTTGGCAAACTGTATGTCTGCCCACAGAAGGACTTCGAGGCAGGTACGGATACACCGCTGCATGAGATACCTCTGGAGCATGCCGACGGAACCGAAGGGAACCAGCCGAAGGAAGAGAAGAAAGGCTTTGCCTGCTCAGCAAACTTCGTCTTTGAAACCACACCCGAGTACGACAAGACCCTGCGAAAGCTGCTGAACCTCCATGGCCGCATGCCGCGTCGCAGGAAGAAAAGGATGCTCAACAGCGTACTCAGGCACAGGAAGCACATACTCAAGGTTCTGGATTATCTGCCTGGAGAGTATTTCCCGGCACGCCAATACGTGCTGAAAGTCATGCTCTCAGGAGGTGTGCGCATGGAAGGACTCGGGAAGATAGTCGTCAGCGAGACGGACTACCGCCTGGCGTTCCTCTGCATCAAGAGATTACTGATGGGACTCAGGCACGGCCTTGACAGGGTACTGAGGAAAGCCAGATAACAAAGTATGTAGGTAACTTCACAGCCACCTACATACTTTTTACTAACAATCTAATCAAACCTAATCTTCTATGAATAACTAAAAACCTAAAATCATTTCTTAAACCTCTTTTCCTGATATTGTCTCTACCGTACCGGTCTTACTGTTATCAAGCGTTGTGAGCGTTTGGTCAATCACATGGAACTCCGCCCGCTCCCATTCATTGTAGGTCGCAATGACATTCAGGAACCTCTCGTAGCTGCGTTTCTGTACGGATAGCTGCTGCTGCTTCAGCAGGTGCATCTCGCGCAGGGCTGTGCCGCCATTCGAAGCTGCTGCCATGGGCACTCCGACCAGACGCGGGTCAACCTGCAGTGCGAGGAAGATAGGACTCGTAGAAAGTTCCAGCTCCTCCTTTCCGGCCTTTACCGCATCGTTGGTTGTATCCTTGAAATCGACCACCTCGATGTTCTTGTGCTCCTTGCCGTCAGGATCTGTCCACATCCACTGGCGCATAGCCTTACCGTTGTTCTCGCGGTGCTGAAGGAAGCTCTCCATCGACTGGTCGAGCTGCTCGATAAACTCCTGCTGCTTATCTGGATTGCCTTGATATCCTTCGTCGGCGAACACCCGGTCCAGATAATCGAGACTCACATAATAACAACGAGAGAATGTCGTGTTGTTGTCGCGCTGCTTATACTTGTCGTAAAGTACCGTGGCCGAGAAGTCGAAAGCCTTCGAGGTGAAGACACTCCACCATGCAGGCTGCGGATAGAACGGCTTGTTAAGAGACGGATAGAATGTCGGGCAGACGATCCAGGTGGGTCTCTCCTTGATACGCTTCTTCAGGTTACTCTCTACGATATACTGGATCTCCGACAGCATGTGCTGCGGCATGGCGCACGGATATCTCTTGAAGGACTTGTCCTTCGTGGCATCTCCCGGAGTGGTGGTAGTAGCACCTGTAGAACCCTTCGTCCTGAGACTGTCACTGAAGAACACATCATGGATGTATCTGTTGGAGTCCATAGTACCCAGTCTGCACGAATACGCTGGCAGCATATCGACTCGTGTGATCCTGGGCTTTACGGGATAGTCCCATCGGCGGGCTCGTCCCCGCTGCAGTCCGACAGTCGGGAAATAGATATCGAGCATCACATTGTCCTGCATACACTGCGACATGTGAAGGTCGAGATTGTTCTCTTCAAGGAACAGCTTGGCACCAGGCACGTAGGTAATATCGTCGTCAGACTTCACGTCAAATCCATACCAGGAGTTCTCCCATTTCTCCAGAGCCTCGCGGGCGCGTTTCAGGGCTGGCGACTCGTTTCTGGCAGGCTCGCGTCCTACGGCCACAAGACCGTCGTCGAGCAGCTGCTTCTCAACAGGATCCGTATCCGGCTCGTTCTTCTCGAGCTCGTCGATCTCCTTCTGCAGCCGCGCCCCGGCATCCCGGTACTCTACCAGCTCACCGTCAGGGAACCGGTACATCAGCCGTGCGCCAAGTCCTGTTATCAGGTCGGCAATATAGCGCAGAGGTGCGCCAGTATAGGGGCTTGACATGGCCAGTGGCGGGATAACGCTCGGAATATTGTCGCCTGCACCCCACTTCACGTAGTCGCCAAGATCGTTGCCGTCCTTGTCTTTCACGTGCTCGACAGTGTCTGTACGGCCGTCGAAACTCCAGGCGACCTTGCTGAGCGGGCCATTGCACCATATTCCTGCATTCATACTTACAGCCATATCCTGTGCGCCGGCTGCTGCCGCGTCACCCAAAGCCAGCGAGATGTCACGCACCTTACCCGGCTTCAGCAGGTCGATGGCAACATACCTCTGGGACGTCAATCGTCTGTGCAGTTGGTTGAACTCCGATTGCGTCCTCGGTCTGTGTATGAATCCGACGTCGCTCTTGCTTTTATTATTTCTACCCATAGCTTATGTTGTTATTCTACTGCAAAAATACACGCACACCCCGCCAAAATCAAGGGCAGAGAATATTCATCCTCTCGGTATTATCAGGTTCTTATACCTGCCTCTCAATGCACCGCCTATCCTTGTACGCGGACTCAGGCCGTGATATTTCACGCCTATAATGAGGTCGTCAAAGGCATCTGTGATATCTGTCCTGGTGCGAGGATCTCCGCCAAGACTCTCCTCATCTGTCGCCTTGAGTTTCTCTCTTGATTTATCCTTCGAGAAAGTACCTGGCTTCAGGCCGGCATTCTCGAGGGCAGGTATCAGGTAGGTGTTCCGGTTAGGAGACTTGCAGATCCTGATTCTCGGTTTCTGGGCACCCGACATCAGGTCGGCCATCAGCTGGAACTTCACGGCATGCGCCAGGGCTGCTCCCGTATCAATGGCTGTCACCTTGAACCCAAGGTCTGTCAGCTCCTGAGTGACCACGCGGTCGAATCGGTTGTCATCACCGTTCTCAACGGCATAGGCTGTCGAAGCGCCCTGCTTGACGGTAGCCGTAAAGTACAGTATGACCTCCTTGCAGCCCCGGCGCAGGAACGGCCTGTATATCCTTGCAAAGTCCCTGCAGAGGGACCTGAGCTTTCTCTCGTTCATCACGAATATAGAGCGCTGTACCAATACGTCCTCGCCTCTCAGCTGTCCGATGACGAAGCACGACAGGTTGGCGTTAGCATCGAAGGCCAGCAGGAGCGGCTCGTCGTATGCCAGGTCCATATCGAGCTCACAGGTATCCTCGTCACCCAGTCGCCCGAGCTCATCGAGGTCCAGCTGCTCCGTCTCCACCTCCTGCATCCATCTGGTAGAGTCGAGTGCCTTGCCCTTCTTCTTAATGGTGTACTTGTCGGCCAGCATCGAATAGCTGTCGCCGTACTCCACACTGTACTCCTCCTCCAGATAGCCGTGTATCGTCTCGATATCCAGGTTACAATAGAAACCGTCCTTGGCCGCTCCCTTCTCGGCACCGAGTATCATCAGCGCATAAAGCAGCGGCGGCATCTGTCGCTGCATATCACGGAACCATGCCAGTCCGAGCATACTGAGGTTCTCGGCACTGGAGAAGTTCCAGAAGCAGGTGCTGTCGGTCCTGAGCCGGTGCAGCTGTCTGAGGAAGTTGTCGTTCTGCGCGAGTGCTACCGCAGCCTTCGGATTGTGCTTCTCGAGGTACTTGAGCTCGGCCATCATCGTCGTCAGCTGGTCGTTGACATCATAACTCTGCGTATCCTTCTCGCGCTCCCAGAGCGACTGTGCCTGCGTCAGTCCTGCATCCGACACCCACAGCTGGCTGAGCCAGTGGTTGTTGACCTTCGGGTCGGTACCGTAGCCCCACGTCTTCTTCTGCGTCTTGCGGGCCGCAGGCGGCATGAAGTCACCACGCAGCGTAGGCAGTATCTCCTCCTTCACGCGCTGCCATGGCAGGTACTTGGTCTCGTCACCGATAAGTGCCGCGAGGTTCAGACCGTTACCCGATCCACGCACTGCCATCGACAGCATCTGCCAGCAGAACCCGTTGGAGAAATGCACGATATTCTCCCAGTTACGCGGACGTGCCAGCGGGTAGTCCCAGTGCAGCTTGGCCGGTGCCTGTCCTAAGAAATAGAACTGCTCGAAGCCCAGGGAGTTGACGACCTTCAGGGCATTCGGCATCGTACGGGTATAGAGCTGCTTGGCACTGGCACCGACGAAGCCGCCCATCTGACGGGGAAGCCCGATGGTGACATCCACCATGTGGACACCGATGAACGAGGTCTTGCCGGTACCACGACCGGCACGCACATAGGTGGTACGTGAACCGAAGTTGCGCACCTCCTTCTGCCAGCGGTTCAGATAGACCTTATGCACACCATCGTGAGCATAGTCCACCGCCCCGCTCTCCTCGGGCTGCAGCTCGTCGACATCAGGCAGCATACGCGCCTCCAGACGGTCGCTGCTCACATTCGGGTTGGAACCTATTCTGCTCATAGATCACATCAGTTAAACCACCTTATCTCAGGATGTCCTGTATATCCCTTCTCCCAGACAAACCAGCCGTAGGCCGTAGCACTGCCGGGTGCCTCGTCGAAGTCGCCGTTCTTGGCGCACTTGAAGCGTGAGCGGCTGACCCATACGCGAATGGGGGGGGGTAGAATTGAAGAGCGACGCGCGACGCTTGCCCTCCAGAAACGTCAGCTTCAGGAACATGGCCACCTTACGGCCTTCGGGGATAATCTCCAGCGCCTTCTCCACGAACTCCTGCGCAAAGGCATACGGCGGGTTGGTGATGATATCACCTTCCCACTTTTTGTTGTCTGCAGACAGGAAATCAGCAACCTCGCCGAAGCCACGGTCTACAAGGTCGCGGCTTACAACGTGATACCCGTGTGCTGTAAGCACCTTGCTGATATGTCCCTCGCCACAGCTGGGCTCCAGGATATCCTTACTGAACTGCTCTATCTTGCACAGCCACTCGGTAGCTGCCGGCTCGGTGGCATAGTAGTCCTTGTCTGCGCGGTCCTTGCTGCAGTGGTTACTCGCACCTATCGTCTTGAACGTCGAAGCGTTCCCGCCTTTCCAGTCTCTTGCCATAACTCTCCTTAATAAACGACGCATGCAGGACTGTCTTTTGAACAGAACTTCTTCAAGGGACACTCAGCTTCCCTCTGAGGCGTACATACGTCTGATTTCTTTACGTTTCCCTTTCTCATTCCTCCTCGCTATTCATTTCCTCGGCACCGATGCCGCTGGCAGCCTCCATCAGGGCGACCTTGTCATCGACGGCCTTATGCTTCTCGTCGACATAAGCGCCATATTTGGCAATGATGCGCTTTGTCTCCTCGTCATCAATATTCTCCTTGGTATCGTCGACCTCACGGATATCCGTGACGACGACAGAAGGCAGGAAGGCAATCTTGTTCATGTCAGCCTGATCCGACTCCGGCTGGTTCAGGCGGTCGAGCTCCATCAGGCGCTTCGAGCCTTTGTCGAGCGCCATGACATCGTCGGTCTCCATGCCGATACGCATCATCCTGTCTGCAGCAGCGCGCACCTTGGCCTCCGAGACCTTGCGCGACGGCGGTGACACATGCTCGATGACGAACTTCATCAGTGCCTGGTCCTTCTGTGCGGCATGGCACTCCGCCGGTGCATCGGCGAACTTCCCCTTGCACAGCTGGCGGAGCATCTGGTCATAGTCCAGGAACGGGTTCTTGATCCACTGAAAGTACACATGGCTCACCCTCGCCAGGCGCTCCTTGTTCTCCTTGCGTATGTTGATGTCGCAGATAGGCACCCCGCTTTCGAAGTGCAGCAGCGACCATCTCTGTAGTTCCTGTGATAAAACCTCTCCCATAAGCCTACCATTTGATGACCGTCTTTTTCTTGTCGTTACAGATGAGCCTGTCCCACCCTATTCCGTTCAGGCGGTTGAGCCAGCCCGGGAGGAACTTCTTCTGTGAGGGGATGGCGCCACGGCGCTCAAAGAATGCCTTGCGCTCCTTCCACAGCTGCTGGAACAGTGCCTTCTGGTCAGGATAGCTGTTGATGGCCGCGATGGTCTTCGGGCCGACAACACCGTCCATGGCGACGCTCAGGATCTTCTGCGGTAGCTTGATGCCATAGGCACCCGAGTTCCAGTACCAGTCGACCACGAGGTTGGCAACGGCCTGACACTCTATCTCATCGGCCCGCCACTTATCCCAGTATACCGGCTTCATGATCTCGTAGATGGCGTCATACTCCGTGATGAGCATGACATCGCGCTCGTCGATGTCGCCATCACCATCCTTGTCATAACCGTACCTGCGCCAGGTAGCCAGCGTCACACCCTTGTTGGTGGCACCGCCCTTGTCGCCCTTCACCTTGTTGTAGCCGCCTTCCCACGAGAGGATAAACGGCGCCAGAATCTCAATCTTAGCCATAGTTATCGTCTTTTGCGTTTCTTGTCCTTATGACGGATGGCATAGATCTTCTGTGCCGTCCGCTTGTCGTGAGCCATGATAAGCTCACCCTTGATATAGAACTCCCTCTCCGAGAGGTCGACAGGATTCAGGCGGTGGTTACGCTCCTTCATGTGCCTGTCACGCATCTCCATATATCTGCGGTCTGCAGGGCTCTTGTCATGGCCCGTATCATAAAACTCGCTTGGTCTGTAAGCCCTGCTGCGCGCCATGATGCCGAACAGTGCGGCCGCTATCTTTATCTGGTTGTTCATAAGCTCTTTTTTTAGTTAAACGATTTCCACTCCGTCGTTCCAGCCGTCATCAGGCTCGTAGCCGGGACGTTCCTTGACAAACATCACACGCATACCGCCGAGGCTATGCCAGCGGAAACCATGGCTCAGCAGCTCCTTCTCGGCAGCGGGCCACGGGTCGCCGGACTCGAAGGTGGCACGCAGCCCCATCGCGTCACGCAGCTGCGACTTGTCCATCACCTCCACCCCGATATCGAACCTCGGCATGGAGAGGTAACGCTGGGCGAAGGCTTCCACAGCCGCCTGGGCGTTCTCCTTGATGGCGTCAAGGTCGGTAACGACGAACTGTCCGTCCTTCGGCTCCTTATCCTTATCCTTATTCCTGCCCATCGCATCCGATATTCTCGTACATATCCTCGTCGACGCACAGATCGAGCGGCTCGACACGCTCGAACTGTATCAGCACCGCATACCAGCCGTTCTCAAGCGGTCCGACGGTCGTGACATCCAAACCGATGTTCTCGATGTCGATCCTGGCGAAGTCGCCGTTGATACAGCTGCTGACCTGCTCCTCATGCTTCGCATAGAGCCATGTCAGGAAATTACGGGCATGGTACCATGCCTCCTCCTTGGCTATCGCGGCATCATTGCCGTCGCGCTGCTTCTCCGCCCTGACGAAGAAATAGATCGGGTAGTTACGGCTGGGTTTCGTATAAGGTCCCCCACCCTCTATACTCGATTCCATGACCACGCAAGGAGAGAACTGGTTGGCGATACCCTTGGCCATCTCCACAACGCCTTGGGTAGAGTCCGTCAGATAGAACCTGCGGTTTTGGGGTGTATCAAGCATCGGCTTATAGCACTTACACCACTGATGTACAATTCCGTGAAAAGTCATAGCGTCTACTGTTGAATGATTCTTGTCTGTACCCTGGCCAGGCTGGCCACGTCCTTGCGGAACTTATCCGCGTCTTCGAACATCTGAGCATGGAACATGTCTACCCATTGTCCCATGAAGTCTCTTTTCTGTACTGCATACATAGGCATAACTATTTAATGGTTTCCAAATCAATCTGATAGACCTCTGCGGCACGCTTAATGGCATCCGTCACCTCACCGCCGAGCTTCAGGAGCTCCTTGAAGTTCTTCTGCCACTGCTTCCTGCGCTCGGGCGTATCCTTCGTGCGTGAATCGCGCAGATACTTCTTGAGATACTCCAGGCGCTTGGCGTTCTTCTCAGCCTTCTGCTCAGCCTTCTTCTCAGCCTTCTGCTCGTCGGTCATAGGCGGACGACCGGGCTTGCGGTCCTTCTTCTCCTCATCGGCAAGGTCGTTGATGTGCGCATTGCCGAAGATGTCGACCTCCACCTTGCCATTTTCCACGAGCTTGTCCCACTCGGCATCCAGCTCCCTGTAGATGGCCTTGATCCTGTTGTCGATACTGGTGGCCGTCTTGGCCCATGTAGCCAGCTTGTCGGGATGGGCATTCGCCTCTGCCAGCATGCTCATGTTCTCACGTGCCTTGTCCAGGTCACGCAGCAGCCCCCTTACCGAGGCGGCACGCTCCTGTGTCTTCTTGGGCAGCAGGTGGACGTACTGGTCGATATGCTTGGGGCGGACGGGCTTCGGCTTCTCCGCCGTATGCTTCAGCGTCTCTTGAGTGTTCTGATGGATGTCAGCGACACGGCCATTACTCGCACTACTCCCACCTGCAGGCTTCTGTGTACCGGGCGTCTTCGTCTGGCTGGAGGTGCCCTGCTCCTGGGCGACAGCACTGAGCAGCTTCACGATACGCTTGATACCTCTGGCACCCGACTTCACATAGAGCATGTCAGGCAGCCATGTGTTCTCCTTGCCTGTCAGCGCCGTCATCAGGCGCACACCCTCCGTCCATGCCTGGCACTCGCTGTCGTTCCAGCCGACACTCATCTGTATGGCGTTCTGGAATGCAGCGGACGGATCGTTCACCTTACCTGCCAGCAGCCTGGCTTTCTTCCCAAGCCACTCCCCTACCCTTTCAAGGTAGTCCTGCTTCTCCGAAACCGACATCGTGTCGATTCGCTTGAGATACTCGTTAATCTGGATCTTCTGTATCATAACTTAACCTTATGGAAATAATTAGACTCCGCTTTTTGAAGACTTCATATTGTCTTTTAGGCGCAAGATACATATAATGAAATTCCAAATCAAGGGCAGCATATCAGACTCCCTAAAGTTAAGATTGCTTAAATAATCATTTAATTATTTGCTTATTTGCTTAAATAAGCGTATATTTGCACCAAAGTTACAACGTTTTTAAATATTGCGAATATCATGTCTAAGAAAACCAAGACACATCAGCTGCGTCATATCGTAGCCGTGTCAAACAACAAGGGAGGTGCTGGAAAGACCTCTACAGTATTGAACCTCGCTTCGGCCATTGCCCGTCGCATTGAAGGTTATCGTGTTCTTGTTATCGACTGCGACCCGCAGCGTAACCTCTCCTATTTCCTCGGCTGGGATGACAAGTGTGAGCTTGACGGTTCGCCAACCATCTACACGGCACTATGTAACGAGCAGCAAGGATTACCCGTATATAAGGCTGAGAACGGCCTGTATTTCACGCCTGCATCTGTAAAGCTCAACGGCATCGACGCCATTCTCTCGATGCGTCCGGACCCCAACGATCTGCTGAGTCTTGTTCTTAAACGCAAGGTTGACGACCATACGGGAGAACTTTCCCCCACCACGGGCGAAGATACTACGGATATCCAGACGATGTTCGACTTCATATTCATCGACACACAGCCGGCTATGTCACGCATGACCTACAACGCCTTCTATGCAGCCGACGGCTACATCATTCCGACAGAGCTTGAGGAAGCCAGTGTCAAGGGTATGGCCAATATTGCGGTCGCTGCTGGTAACGTCGATCGCGGACAAGGCCGCTTGAAGTGTCAGGGTATCCTGATTACCAAGATAGACGCGCAACTGCGTTCTACCAAATACTACGAGCCTAAGATTCGTGAGATGTTCAACGAGACATTCAAGACTTCCATCAGACGCAGTAAGGATGTGACAGAGAGCCAGGCCATGCGTGAGGACGTGTTCTCTACATACGGCAGCGGACGCGCCGCAGAGGACTATACGGCACTGGCCGCAGAGTATCTGAAGAAGTATGCTTAATTAAGTATTTAAGCAATTAAGCATATAAGTAGATAAGCGATTAAGTATTTAAGCTTATGAGCAGGTACTTAAATAAGCAGATAAGCATTTAAGGAAATAAGCTATAAATTTAATAAGCATTTAAGCAATTAATTAAATAAGCAGATATTATGGCAAAAGACAAATTTAAACAGATGCAGAGGGGGAGTGGTAGTTCATTCCAGGATACATTGGTACAGGCCGCTACCACCGTTGCAGCCATTGAGCATCAGACAGAAGAACAGAAGCCGGTAGTACAGGTTCCGGTTTCATCAGCCAAACAGACAACCGATGCACCTCGCTTTATGCGCCTGCCTAATCCGCAGATACCAATGAGCGAGTACAACCTTGTCAGTATGTACATCAGCGGATTCTCGAATATGACCCGCCAGGACTTTGTCGAACTGGCCATCATAGAGAAACTGTATAATGATGGTTCTATGACTGCAGAGGATTTTAATAACCGTTATGAGGAGATTCGTAATCGCCCGCCACGCGGCCAGCGGAAAGGAACTAAGCAAACAAGCAAATAAGCAATTAAGCATTTAAGTAAATAATTATCTAATCATCTAATCAATTAAGTCTATGAATACCAATTTTAACCACATGGTACCGAAGTTTGACTTTGTGGCCATCGACATCGAGTACGCGGACAGCGCACAGCACATCTGCCAGGTAGGACTGGTCGTATCACACAACCTCGACATCATCGAGAGGAAGTCATGGCTGATATGTCCGCCTGAAAACCACTACGAGGAGCGCTGTATGAACATCCATCACATCACGCCGCTCCACACGGTATGCTCGCCGGGATTCAAGGAGGTATGGCCCGAGATAGAGCCGTACCTGCGTGACCGCCAGATATGGGCGCATAATGCCGTGTCTGTGGAAAGTCCTGTACTGGAGAAGAACCTGCGCTACCATGGTATCGAGGACGGACCGTACCGTATCTACGACAGCCGCGACCTGTACCAGCGTCCCGACTGTGAGCCTAACAAAGGTAACGGTCTGGAGCAGTGCTGCATGGCGCTGGACGTCCCTTGCGAGAACCATCACGACGCGCTGGCCGACGCAGAGATGTGTGCCAGAATCATCATCAAATGGCTGGAAGGGTTCCAGCCCAACTGGAGTAATGTGCCTGTCAACGCCGAACAGCTGCGCAAGCTGCATCAGGCGAAACGCACGCTGCATCTGGGCGAGTTCCTGGACTATTACAGCGACACGTCCTCTGGCGATGAAGATGTGCTCTGTGAGCTGTCGTCGACATACACAGGTGCGCCTATGCGTATTGTGGACGTGTTCGACAAAGGAGACAAGCTGCCTGGCGAGAACGAGGGTAGGGTAGATTTCAGTAGTCTCGACATCACGCCTGACAATCCTCTCAGAGGTAAGAAGGTGGTCCTGACAGGTGTGTTCCAGATCGGACGCGCAGACATCAAGACCGCGCTGGAGATGATGGGTGCCAAACGTACCGAAGGTGTCACCAGCAAGACAGATGCTGTGATTGTCGGCCAGATAAACGTCGGATTCAAGAAACTGTGCGACATCGAGAAACAGGAGTCATCAGGCCATCATATCGCGCGTATTGTGGGTGATGAAGACCTTTTAGCCCTACTTTATGGCGACGGAAAGAAATTTTTCTCCTAAATATTTGGCCGTTTCAAAAAATAGTCGTACCTTTGCAACTCAATAAAAGCCGCACCGACATGTGGCGGATTTTTTATAAACAATTCGATATTTTATCTCAGCGGAGGTAAGGCCCCGGGAGTTTGTAACTCTCCCGGGGGTTTTTTTTGTTTATAAGCCATCGGCCACCTACCAATTCGGAAAACCTTACGCTTCACCTACCAATTCGGAAAACTACATCTGGAAGAGATCCTTCACCTACCAATTCGGAAAACTCTGCCGGAAACCCGCGTAGACAGGGGCTTTGCCTTGTAGGACTATGGGCTGCATAGAGAGAAAAAAAGGCGAAGCCGCACCTAAACAAAAGAAAAAAAGAAAGAAAAAGACCCCAAAAAAAAGCTTTCCTCGAATCGAAATGATATATACACTATATATAGAACCCTATATAGAATATATATATAACAACGGAAAACCACGCTGAAAATCAGTTAGTTACGGAAAATAGTTTTCCGGGTTGGTAGGTATAGGTTTTCCGAGATGGTGGGTGCTGGTTTGCCGGTTTGGTGGGTGTCGGTTACCCGAAATAGTAGGTATAGGTTTACCGAGTTAGTGGGTATTTAGCCTTGAGGTTTACCGAAATGGTAGGTGGTAGTTTTCCGAGTTGGTAGGTGAGTAGGTTGCCCGAAATAGTAGTATAGGTTTACCGAATTAGTAGGTGGTGTTTTCCGAAATAAAAGGCGCGAAATTATAACTACTTGATAATCAAAACAAAAGAATTTTATATGAAAACTGAAAAAATTCCCAAAAATATTTGGAAGTTTCAAAACTAATTTTTATCTTTGCAGCCAGTTACAACTTATAATTCCATTCTTATGGCCAATAAAAAGAAGAAGAAAGATGTTACGCTGACGCTTCAGGACCTGATTACGCAGCCTCGCCAGCTGGCCCATCTCCCGATGATGAACAAGGTGACGGGCTATCGTGTGCTTATCGCCGTACTCCAGCGTCTGCAGGGACTGTGGGATATCGCCAAGATGCCACATGTCGACAAGGACGGTCAGCTGTATCTTAACTTCATTACCGACGAGTTCGAGGTCAAGCGCCAGAAGGACAGCACTTATAACGAGGGTGATGTGGTGTTTAAGCTGCACCTGAGCGATATCGCCGACGACTCGCATTATGACGAGGCACGTGCCGCGCTGCTGTCGCTCACACACGTACAGTGCTTCATCCCGGTAAAGAACGAGGAGAACAACTACCGTACGGAGAACCTGATGCAGATTAAGGGTCGGCGAGAGAACGGCAAGTTCGTCGGTACTGACTTCGAGGTGATCATACCGCGACTCATAGCCGAGAACACGCTCGACATCAATCTGTTCTCCAACTACACGCGCTTTGTGGGCTATACTGCTGGCCGCCTGCGCTCCAGCTTCTCGTACCCGCTCTATATCTACCTCTCGGAGGAGTGGCGGTACCATGGCGAGAAGTTCACCATTTCCATGCGCGACCTGCGTACACGTCTCGGATTCGTACGCGACATCGACGAGCCGGAGCGCGAGAACCGCTACAGCTCGTGGAGCCAGTTCTGCGACAAGGTCTTGAACCAGGCACAGAAGGAACTCGATAAGCTGGCCGAGAGTGGGGGAGCCGACTTCACCTTCACCTATCAGGGCTTGCTGCGCGGCACGCCGCTGCCGTCTTACAAGCGTCCCGATGCGGTGGCCTTCACCATCCTGCCGACAGAGGCCGGCCGTAATATCCAGAAGCAGAACGACTATGCGCCCAACAAGGAGATCTGCCAGAAGATGATGATAGACTTCTTCCACCTGCACATCAACCAGGCCCGCGCGCTGATGCGCCGTGTCACGCCTGTCATCATGCCCGGCTTCATCTGCCAGCTGCAGACATGGCACGACGAGTTCCTGGCCGGACAGCACTCGGATGTGAAGAACCTGGCTGCCTGGGTGTATAAGTCCATCGACGAGTATATACGTACGGAGGAAGCGAAGTGCTTCACGCCGGCAGAAGAGATTAAGGACGAAGAGGTTCCTTCAGGGAACCCGGAGAATACTGACAATTATAAAGAGCAAGAGATATGGTAATCAATTATCCCGTACATTTCGGCATAGACAAGAGCGACCCACGTGCAGAGCTGTGGGGGGCAATACTGAAACATGTTCCTGAGGCTAAGTGGATAAATGCCTATGAGGAGGTGGCCAGATGGCTTGGCGATAACAAGAGTCGCGGTCTGATATGCGTAGGCTCATGCGGCCTTGGCAAGTCCGTTATCTGCTGCCAGGCGCTGCCATATCTCTTCGAGCGTCATTTTGAGATCGAGGCACCGCTGGTGGTTACCGCTCCTGATATGACCAGGCGTATCGACGAGCTGCTGGCGTTCTGCGGCCATAACCGTATTATCATCATTGACGACCTTGGCACCGAGGCTGTAGAGACGGTGACTTTCGGCAACAGGCGAAAGCCGTTCTGCGAGCTTGTGGATAAGGCGGAGCGTACAGGCACGCTGCTGATTATAACAACCAACCTGCGCACTACCAAACACGCGCAGATAAACTATCCGAGTATCGAGGAACGTTACGGAGAACCTACACTCGACCGCCTGAAGGCCATCACACACGTTGTGCTGTTCGAGGGCAAGAGTATGCGAGGGTAGGGGAGGCGGTGCGTTTCTGTCTACGCTGCCATTCGCGTCGCATGGCTTCTACATAGACGTCGCAGGTCTTGGTGGCTGTACAGAAGGCCTCTATCATCTCTTTGGCGGTGTATCTCTTACCGTGCTGTTTCTCGGCGAACTCCTTATCGAACCTGGTCACTGCCTGCCAGAACTCGTGGCGCAGTATCCTGAGCAGCTGGTTGGCCTGGTCGCGGCTGAAGCTGATATCAAGCGTCCACGGACGTAAGACACCGTTGGCATTCATATACATGGCCGGGCATTCTATGGGGACATACAGCTGCATCTGTTCGCGGTCGATACCGAACACGTTCTTGATTTCATCGGGATCTAACCTTAACCCCGCTTCTATACAGTTGTGTCTGGTCGCGCTCATGGCGTAACTCACGTCGGAGGGCTGGCCAGGCACATCCTCTGTAGCTTCAATCTTCATGGCTTCCTTTATGCCTGCGAGGTGCATCACGCATACCACATGCTGCTCCTTGACCATGGCAGCCCCAGCCAGCTCGCTCTGCAGCCAGCCGTGTATATAGTCTGTTACTTTCAGCCATGCAATCACAGGTGTCTTGTATTTCCTTTCCATTCGCTTATATTTTTAGGTTCGGGTGCAAAGGTACGAAGAATTTTTGAAATAGGAATTTTCTGTTTACTATTATCTAATTTATCTATGTTTTTATCTCAAATCAAGAGATAACGCTTCGTTTTCAGATAATTGTAAATAACTACTGATTATCAAGTAGTTACGCATTGAGAAGGGTGGTGTTTCGTGGTAATAATTATCTGAAAGCCAGATAATTCGTAACCGATTGACACACAGAACGTTAAGCAAGGTAAAACAGGTAATTATCTGAAAAAGCCGTTTTTCGGCAAAAGTTTTTCAAAACTGCAGAAATGTGAAATCTTATTTATGCGTCAAATCTCATCATACGTGCGCGGAACTCCTCGCACTCCACTACTTATGAAATAATAATCACAAATAAAGATAAATACTTGATTATCAATACTTTATATAATATATAGAGATAATTTTTATATTTTTCAAACCACTTTTGAATCTCAAAAAATTATAAATAACCCCGATTTTTATCTGTAAATAACTGATAATCAGTAAGTTATATATTATTTGCCGCATTTACAACAGCCAGATAACCTGATAAAAATCACCGCGAAAAGATGCGCGAAGAGAAGATAACTCGCTGATTATTTGTAAGTTACAAATCTTTTGCTTATCTTTGCCCCGAATAATCACTGAATGTAATTTCTGAAAAAAGCGGCTTGCCGGGCGCGGCACATGCTAAATTCATTATTAGTCTATTTTTTATTTCCGCCGTGAGGCGCGAAGTTTTTATTCCGATGCTTTAACGCAGTGATGCGCGATAGTGTCAGTTTTTTCATAATGAAATTTTCCGGCCCCAAGTTGTAACTTTTTACTTATGGGCCGGTTTTTTTTGTGCGCCAGATTTTTAGCCCTTGTCAAAACGCCCTTTGGATTGTATCTTGCAGATGGTTTCAAACAAAAAGCTTATGCACAAACAAGATTTAAAAGAGTACGGACGTTCTACGTTCTATGCCGTCGTCATTATTCTGGTGGCGGTATGTATTATTATGCTGATAAGCAGCTGTGGTACAACCAAAGAATCATCCTTCCTCGAGCAGCATAAGATAAATACGCTGATGGAGCGTATGGACTCAGTCATCAAGACCAAAACTGTTGTTCAGCAGGACAGTGCCTGGCGAGAGACGATCCTGAGGCAGTTCCAGTCAATTCGCGAGAAGAGTGACACAAGTCACCATGTAGTCGTCGACTCTGCAGGTAAGATTATTAAGGAGACAACAGTTATTAATAATGTCCGCGAGATCACCAGCGAGACTGACCGTCAGGAAATCCAGATACTTAGCCATCGCATTGAGATGATGGATTCCACGATGAGTATGATGCGGCAGCAGCTCGAAAGGTCGGACTCCCTGCTGCAGGCAAAGGAGACGGTCATCGAGAAGAAAGTCCCTGCAGACTTATCCTGGTGGCAACAGGCACGTATATGGCTCGGTAATCTGATACTGGTGGCCCTGCTTGTGGCAGCTGCTATCTGGGTAGTGAAGAAGAAGGCCTGGTGGTTAAGACTCTTACGCTGATGAAGACGCTTGCATTATCTGAGCTCAGGCTTGTGGCCGAGTGCTTCAACGGGAAGCATGAGCGCGTCCCATGGCGTGTTTGGTATGTAGCTGCCTCGAATGGTGACTACATCTGTGGCGAGGAATGTATAACACTGGCTGTCGATGTCGACGGTCCTGGATCGTATCCTTCACGACTGGTGGAGTTTACTGCATCTGGACAGAGACGTCGCTTGCGCGACTGTTGTATCCTCCGTGCGAACGATTTTATACTTATAGTGTAATTTGTAACACACTTTTAAGAACCTTTAATATTTTATTTATATTTCCATGCAACCAAAGAAGTTTTTACAGAAATTTGCTGCTGCAGTTACCAAGCGATGCGGCATTTGCCAGGCTACAGTAGAACAGGTTCTGCCTGCGGTGTTTGATGAGATCAGATGTCAGTTGGCCGAGAATAAATTCCCTTGTGTACCCATTGAGGGGTTTGGTACGTTTGCGGTGATTGATGTGCCCGAGCGCCAGCACCTCTACACGTATAAGGGTAAGAACGAGATGAAGACGCTGCCTGCCACCAAGCGACTCAAATTCCGTGCGGCCAAGAACCTGCGCCGCGAGGTGATTGACGAGCGACGCTTCAACCCGACCAGAAAGAGCTTCAGCCGACATCCTCAGGATCCGCCTGTGCCCATGCGAAACAAGATGCTTTACCAGCCCAACAAGCATGGCATGAATAAGGGTGCAACCACCTACGCCCAGCCCGATGACGACGATGACGACGGGCTGGCTTAACTGCCAGCAGGTTCGTTGCTTTATGCAACAGAAAGCCCGGGGGCAGGACCCGACTGCGATAGCCGAGCCCTGCTTTTATATTATATAATATGTATAGGGGCTGTTTTTATATACTCTTAGTTAAACAATATTAATTAATAAAGATATTACCTAAAATATTTGGAATTATAAAGATAATACCTTACCTTTGCAGCGAGTTAATAATTAAAGTTACAACAGGTAATGGCAATGGAAAAAGTAAAGGTTACGAGCGACACGCTCTATAAGTTCTTAATGGATCACGATGTAAAGCTGGTTTGTCTGGCCAAGTACGCGCAGCTTTCAGAAGCATCGGTAAACGTATGTTTTAAACATTATCCTGGCACCAACGGCCAGCCGAGAGTTTTTACACAATCGGCACTCGATAAGATAAATATAGCACTTGTAAAAATAGCTAACGAATTACGAAATAGCATCCTGGTGTTTAATAATGAGATGGCTGTTACAAATTCAAGAGGTAGCAGTTATGATGCTACTCTTATTGGACCTATCAAGCATATAGGTGAGTTTATTAATATTACAGCACTTACCCAGAGGTTGTTGGGGTGGAGTAAAAAGAAGAAAGATAGTATTCTGGTATCTCCAACATCTAAGGTTTATGGAAATATAAGCGAGGCCGACGCTGCAGTGATTAATACAGAGATAATTACCATATCCGGTGTGTTTGAGTCTTATGAGGTAGTGTTAAACAGTTAACACATTAATGTTAAACTGTTAACAATTAAAATGTTAATTTAATAAGGTATTATATGTTAAATACATATACATAATTAACAATATATTAAATTATAGTTGAATATATTCAATTAAGCAGGTAAATGTTTTCACGTAAAACATTTACTTGTTTTTTATTCCTGTTTAAATATATTAAATTACTTCCAAGAGGTTTCTTATCCTGGATCGGAAACCTTTAACGCGTTGTGCACCCCGCGCCTCGCTGGGGGCGGCGGCCTGTTTTCAGCACCGCCGCCGCCGTGCATATATGCCACAGCCACCACAGGAACACCGCCGCAGATATAATAAGGAACGCAGCCACCACAGGAACACCGCCGCAGATGTAAAGAAAAGCGAAAGCGAAAGAACACCGCCAAAGATGCCACAGGAACACCACCACCGCCAAAGATGCCGCCGCCGTTCCTGTTTTTGTGATTTGAAAAACATTAACACCACCACCACCAAAAAGCCGCCGTTTTGCTGCAAAGGTGAAAAATGTGTTCGCACACAAATCGGTTTTAAGCGTGGGCAAAAATGCAATATAAAGCAATACCACCGGAACACAGAAAACCAAACAGGAAGGAAAAGAATATAATAACCCTTGGTTATATATTATTTTTCTTCCTGTTTGAAACTTCCGATTTTTTTACATTTTGTCTTGATTAAAATTTTGGTTTAGGCATTAATATATATAAATATATATATTAAAAGTTCGTTGTTTAGACAAAATCTAAATAATTTATTGCTTCGTTTTTGGTGGTGCTGCAAACAGGCCACCGCCGAAGCCGATGCCGATGCCACCACCGCCGCCAAAGATGCCGCCGCCGTTCTGCGTTTCGATGTAAAGAAAAGCGAAAGCGAAAGCGAAAGAACACCACCGCCGATATAATAAGGAAAGCACCACCGCCAAAGATGCCGCCGCCGTTTTCGTGCCTAAATAGGTATATAATAAGCAAATAAAAGTTATAAAAACGTCTAAATAGCTGAAAAACAGATAGTTATAAAAAATTGATGTAAAGAAAACTTAACTAAAATTGATATAAATCAAGAAAATAAATAAAAAATAAAGAAAATACCTAATAAGGGAATAACGAATAAAGAAAATACCTAAATTTGCACCCGAAAACGTACCGAAACGGAACGCCGCCACCGCCGAAGCGAAACGCCGAAGCACAGGCCGATATAATAAACTCAATTTTCAAAACTCTAAAAATTTCAATTATGAAAAAGAACGTAACAAACGCCGCCGCCGCCGCACAGGCTGCCGCCGCACAGGGAACAAAAAACGCAGCAAACGCCGCCGAAGTAAAGAACGCCGCCACCGCTGCCGAAGTAAAGAACGCCGTAGAAAAGGCCGCCGCCGTTTTGGCCGCCGATGCTGCCGAAGCCGATGCAAAGGCAAAGGCACAGGCCGCCGCCGATGCCGCCGCCACCGCCGAAGCAAAGGCCGCCGAAATTGTGGCCAAAATAAGAAACGGCCAAGTCTCAACCAAACAGGCACAGGCCGCCGCAGCATCTTCGGAAAAGGCCGCAGAACGTGCCGCCGCACGTTTGGCAAAGGCCGCAGAACGACACGAAAAGGCAAAGGCCGATTATTCTGCCGCCGATGCCGCACGTGTTTCGGCCACCACCACAAAGGCCGCCACCGATGCAATAAAGGCAAAGGGAAAGGCAAAGGCCGCAAAGGCCACCACCGCCGCCGATGTAAAGGCCGCAAAGGCCACCGCCACCGCCGCCGCAAAGGTAGCAAAAATGATACGACGTGCCGCCGATGCAAAGGCCGCCGCCGATGCAAAGTTACAAGCCGAAGCACAGGCCGCCGCCGAAAAGGCTGCCGCCGTTTTACGTGCCGATGTAACAAAGGCACAGGCCGCCGCCGATGCCGATGCCACCGCCGCCACCGCTGCCGCCGAAGATGCTGCCGAAGCAAAAAAGGCCGCAAAGGCTGCCGCCGAAAAGGCATACCGAAGCCGTGTTATTTTGGCCGAAGCACGAAATGCAAAGGCACAGGCCACCGCCGAAGATGCTGCCGTTTTGGCCGTAGATGCCGCCGAAAAGAACGCCGCCGCCGTTTTGGCTGCCGCCGCCGATGCCTTTGCAAAATTGAGAAAAGAAAAGGCATACAAAGATGCTTTTAAGGCCGCACACGCCGAAGCCTTTTCGCTTTCCCGTGCCTGTAAAGATGTTGTAAAAATGTGGAAAATTTACGTGCCGCTTTTTAATGCCGCCGCCGTTCCTGTAAAGGCCGAAGATATTTCGCCGAAGATGTTCGCACCCGAAGCCGTTTCGCCGTTCTTACTTTGCGCCACCACCACAGGCATTAAAATAGGTATGTTTGGCCGTAGCCATATAAACGCCGTAACATCTTGGAACGCCGAAAAGGCCGCCGTTCTTTTGATAACTAACACAATTTTGCGCCGCCTTTGCGCCGCCGATGCTGCCGCCGCCGCCGCCGAAGCACGTCAATACGATTTAATTCTTTCCGCCGCAACCGCTTTACAGGCTGCCGCCGCCGTAGATGCCGCACAGGCCGAAGCAAAGGCCGCCGCCGCCGATTTACAGGCAAAGGCCACCGATGCCACCGCCACCGATGCCGAAATAATTGCCGCCGATGCAAAGGCAAAGGCCACCGCCGCCACCGCAAAACAGGAACGCCGCCGCCGTAGTGCTGCAAAGGCCACCGCCGCCGCCGCAAAGGCCGCCGCCGAAGATGCTGCCGCCGCCACCGCAAAGGCCGCACAGGCCGCAGCAAAGGCCACCAAAACGGCACAGACTGCCGCAGCATAAACGCCACCACAGGAACGCCGCCGCCGTGCGGCGTTCCGTTCTTTTCCCTGTAATATCGTAACTTTGGCCGTAGCGAAAACGGCACAGGGAACAAAGGCCGCCGCCGTTCCGAAACGGAACGCCACAGGCCACAGGCCACCGCCGAAGCGAAACGCCGAAGCACAGGCCGCCACCACATAAACAGGAACGCAGCAAAGGCACAGGCCACCGCCGAAGCCGATGCCGCCGCCACAGGCCACAGGCGAAACGCAGCAAACGCCGCCACAGGCCACAGGCCGCAGCGAAACGCAAAAAAAACGTTTTGCCGCCGTTTCCCTTTTGTGCCTGTTTTCCACAGGCCACCGCCGCCACCGATGCCACAAAGGCACAGGCCGCAGCAAAGGCAACAGGAACGCAGCACGGCACACGAACGCCACACGGCGTGACGTGTACGCCCAGACTGCGCAGGTACGCAAACACAGGAAGTGGAATTTTGCTAAAACGCGAAGCAGACGTGGACGAAATTTGAAGATCCGTTCTGCAAACCTATCGGCGAAAATTCCGAAGCTCGAAAAGAGTTACTTCCACAGGCTATCACATTTGCGAAATGCTTTGTGAGATGCCACTACTATGCAACTTATTGACACGGTTGCAGGCGGGTGCATTATGTGGTTGCACACGCTGGGCGCAAAAGAGTGTTGAAACATCACGCCGCCCTGTTATTGCTATTGCAATCTTATAGGCAAACGGAGTCGGGCGGCTAAAACTATATGCCGCTTGGGTAAATACGACAGACGGACAGACTATCTGGGCCTGTATGACAGGACGAAATGTATCTTAAGTGATACTACCAGAGAGGAGGTGGACAAGATATATCCGTATGCGTCTATATGCAACGCGGGTTCGCCTGGCTTGGTGTGCGTGAATGTACATCGGGTAAAAGAAATATGCACGTAGGCTGCAAACGTAGCGATACGGCATACGGAACTATAACCCCTAAATTTAAATCAAAATGGCTACATTAAGAGATTTGTGTGCTAATGTCCCCTCAGCTATTGACCGTAAAGCGGTGGAGTATGAACTGATGCGCCGCAAAGCTATCAGCTATCAGAAGCGTATGGCATCGCTAAGCGCAGAGGATCGTGTGTTTGATGCGTGCAAGCAGTCGCGCCCAAGTAAGCGCAAAGTGCAGAACCGCTATAGCCGCGAAGAAGCTGGTACTATTGGTGCTATCACTATGGGCATCCGTACAGGGGCATATAGTGTATGCGTCTGCAAGACTCAGAACAAATGGTAAAACTTAAAATATAGGAGATACAACTATGGAAACAAACAACAAGATGCAGGAAGAACTTGCACAAATCAGGGAGAATTATAACCAAGGGTTTATCACCGCTTTCGAGGCTATCAAGCTGACTATCGACACGCTTGAACACGCAGGCGAAGACATCGAGGACGAGGACGAGCGCGACGCATGGATGCAGACTGTGTACGCAAGTCATCGCGACTGCGAGCACTTCACGAAGGCATGGGAGGAAATCAGCGAACAATGGTATAACTTTTAACTATCGGGAGGATAAACTATGACACATCGAGAGTTTATTGTGGTGGCCAAAGGTGGCCACGAAACACTATTGGTTAGGGCGCCTCGCCCCGTAACGCTGGCCTATGCACGCAAGAACGCATGGCGTTGGACAAAGGTAGTAGACGAAGATAGTTTAGAGGAAGATGAATACGACGGCTATCTGTGCGACTATCGCCCTATGCGAGAGGAGGAGTGCGTGTTTGTGTATCCGTGGGATCGTGGACGCGAGGTGTATCTGCGCGAGCACGATAACCAGCGGGTGTGTTGCTATCTGCCCGTTATGGACGTACTTTCAGGCATAGCTACTGGCGACAACACGCCTATGAAAGTGGCCAACAGTTTCGATACTGCATGGCATGAGTACGAGCTATACGCACGTATATTCGCCCAGCTGCGCAACGAGGGCTATATCAGTTTTGACTATAACGAGCCGAAAAACGGCTATCACTTTAATTAAACCCTATTGCCTATGGCAGAAGAATCGAGTTGTTTAATGTTGCAAATGCGTCCGAAGTTCCAAGAGCTTAGGGACAAGCGTACCTATACCGAGGTACATGTGAAACGCATCCTATTCGGCTTTGCCCGAGACTTAGGGTGTAAGTGGGACGACCAGCGCCTACGCGACTTTATTGAGACAGCCTTCGACTTTGATTAGTCGGGGGCTGTTTTTGTTACCTATCTATCACAAACAATTTAAAACAACAAATAAAATGAAAAAGTTATCTATAATCATCGGCAAGTTTGTATTGGCACTATCTTGCGCTATCGGCATAGCGTGCTTGTTGATAATAAACGAGTGGAACGACACGACCATTCTTGCATCGTTTTTGTTTGTGGGCATTATGTGCGCGCTGCTTCTCGGCCTGCTCGATATCGAGGACGAAGAGCCCAAGAAGCATCTGTCTATCAAGCGTGGCGCGCGCTCTATGCGCCAGGCAGCGTAAAAACGAATATTAATCTCTAAAAATCACAGAATTATGGCAAACATGAAAGTTATGGCAAGCACCGCCAAGAAGAGTGCAAAGAAAGCTGCTGTTGTATCTATGGCAGCAGTGGCTATGCAGGCAGCTATTGCAGACCTGAAAGCAGAGTTTGGTAATGATTATATCCCTATGGACGGGACTGTTCTGACCTATACCTACAATCCGTTCGACGGAATGTTGGCCTAAACTATGGGAGGCTGGAGTATGAAAGATAAGCTTATCTATGCCTTGTTGTTATTGGGCATAATCGTGTGCGCTGCGGTAGTGGTGTGGGCGGTATACGAGACAGTAGTGTATAACATCGAAAAATTGAGTTGACTATGGCAAAGACTGTCAAGATTGCGCCTGACCTCGAGGAGATTAAGCGCGAGGAGAATGTGTTCAGCTGCGAGTTTAACGGCATGGCTATACGCTGGGCTATCGCAGACGACTGCAAGAATATGAGCTCCGACACTGAGCAGAACCTGAAGAAGTGGCTGTAAAATGCTATCGGTATGAGCGGTAAGCTATGGCAGGTGCCATGGCTCTTGAATAAGAACCTGCCGTTTGCGAGCGAGGTGTATGTGAATAATGAGAAAGTGGACTATCCTAAAGAGTGAAGACGATGTTTGCAATCTATCGAAAAGATGTGGGCGGTCGCGTGGTCGATCGCTACTTCAAAGACTATAATGCTGCCAAGACAGAGCTGAATCACGACGTGGAACGTATGTGCGACCTGGGCGGCAAAGTGACTGAACGTATCGACCGATTTAATTCGGCCAAAGGCTTCTATGAGTATGAGGTGCGTATGCAGCTGGCTAACGGCGAGAAGTGCTCGCACGCTCTGATTGACGGCTATTTCGAGGATAACCCTGATGCTTAACGATTATGAACGAAGGATTATTTCCAGATCCCCGGGAGTGGCGTGGTCCGTCATTTCGTCCAGACCCTATGGCTAAAACTGTCAGTGAGGTCTATGCCGACTATCAGCGTTGGCAAGAAGAGGATACATCACGCAGTAATGTGTCCTTCGAGGAGTATCTGAAGACCGAGGTGTGTAACTAAGCATATACGACTATGGAGACAAGAAAGCGTATTTATCGCGGCAAGTATGAGCTAAGTCGCATATCGGTGCCACCAAGCGTGGCAGAGTATATCATGAGCAAGCGGGAGATGCTGCGCGACAAGCAGGCCCGCAAGCTCTACGAGGAACTGAAAGAGGAGTACCGCGTGACGACAGACTATAGCGACTGCCGTCGGTTGCAGTATCTATACGAGTTGTTCTGGGTGCTGGGCAGTGCTACGAGCATCAGCGTGCGCAAGGTGGACGAGCAGGAGTGCATCCCAACCGACTATCTGGAGCGTGAGGACTCTACGTGGGGATTCGACAAGGTGCAGCCCTGCTGGGTGCTATCGCTGCAGGTTGACGTAAGTAAGGAGCAGCGCGAGCAGTACCCGCAGCTGGAGGCTATCGTGGAGAAGAAGATGCGGAGCTTTAAGACCGACTTCTACTTTCATGACATGATGACTATGAGCCGAGAGTTGTGCCGCCGACCGCTGCTATGGACTGTGAGTACAAGCCACACCTTTATCGAGGTGCACGAGGCTGAGGGCGAGGCCGAGGCATGGGTGAACTGCGACGACAGAGAGCGTATGCGAAAGTTTACCTATGGCGGCGAGGATGACACATGGATGGGGGCTGCGCTGCGCGTATCGTGCGGCCAGGACGACCTCTACTACTATCACGACGGGGCACAGCTACACAAGGTGAGCCGCGAGAAGTTCAAGGCTATCCACGACAATCATGTGGAGCGAGTGCGCCAGCTTATCAGAGAACAGTTAGAACGTAAAGCAGCTTGAGCTATGATTACGAGATTGAAGCTCTTTAATGGCCGCGTGGTGGTCATCGAGCAAACATGTACGGCTATCCGTGCCCGCTATGAGGGCGAGGATGAGAGCAAGAACATCACTACGGAGAAATACGTGGAGTTAGTGAGTAATGGTACGCCTATCGGAGGTATTGATTGAACATTGACCATTGAACATTATGGCAAACAAGTATCACATCTATGTGGGCGGTACGTACGACGTAAACACCCACACCTCAAGCGGTGGCACTCTCGACGCTACGTTCGACACAGAGCGAGAGGCGTTCTACCATGAGAAGAAACTGCAATGGGAGTTTAAGAAAGGCATATATATGGTGTGCGATGGCGACGAGCGGTTTATGATCGAGCCCGTTATCCTGGACGGCGAGCAGCACTATAGCATCACCGACAAGCGCACACAGAGCAACTGCTACGGCCTGTGCCGCACGATGCAGGAAGCTATCGAGGCAAAGGAGTGGTGCGAAAAGTACCACTACGAGCATTGGTATAAGGAGTATTACGACCAATTTAAAGCAGCATGAGGTATGAAACCGAAACGTAAGAACTTTCTATCGTGGAGCGAGGCTTGGAGCCGTCTGCTCTCGGGTGAGATTATCGCAGCCTGCCGACTGAGTGCGGGGGCTTACACCTATCTCAGAAACCAGGCGTGGCGCATAGGCCGCGAGCTGGTGGACTCTGGTGCTGGAAGTTTTAGAACTTTTTCACTGAACTGAAAGTATGGCAAAGGTAAAATCGGTTACTATCGAGTTTGATTTCGATAAGATACTAAAAGGTGTTTTTATCGACAGCAAAAACAAGGACGTAAACACTATTTGCGACCGCTTGTTTGCAGAAAAATCTATACGCGATTGGTATATGGAGAATTATCCTGATGACGATATGGGTAAAAACTTGTCGAGCTTAACATGGTATAGTTTGTTATTGGCTCTACGCGAAAGCAGCAATGCGGTTAGTATTCTTCGCGTAGAAGACTCCCTTGTACGAGAGCGTTGCTTTGGTCATCTGGCCGAACTTATGGGTGTGCCATACGATGTTATCTACTATCTGTGGCTTAGAACGAATTGTAACTATTGACATAAAAAATTACGACTATGGAGAAACTTAGAGTTGAAGTGTTTCGCCACCAGGCTTGGGGCGACTGCACCAATAATGGCGTGTCATCTCGCCACAACGAGATGTTACTGTTCTGGGATTGCAAGCGAGAGGATGCTATCGCCTATTGCGATGACAACGGCATCAACATCGACGGATGTCTTTGGCTGAAGCCGAGAGATTTATGGGGACACGATCACAGCGTGGCCGTGCCACTGATACATGAGACGAACATGGTTGGCCCCATGATGGGTGGCAACTTCGTCTATACCTGCGACAGCCGTATGCCTAAGATTGAGGGCTGGCTGCACGCTCCTATTGCGGTTCACGACCGCTATGAGACACAGGAGGATTATAATTCAAATTTCGATTGACCACCTAAAACGACGGCTATGGCACAGTATCATGCACAGCTTCTCAGCACCATGGTCAAAATCCATTCTGAGAAGTCTATCGACGAGGTTAGTGCGTATCTCCTGGCACACTATGACGAGCCTCTGGTGTATCTGTGGGATGTCGCCGACTATCCTGATGACCCCATGAGCTATACAGGGGATATAGAGATTACGGTTTAATAATTTACAATAAAAAAATCACAATTATGGAAAAAAGCAGAATCCATATCGCCAACGGAGTTCAGTACTATTTCGGTGGCGACTACGGCTCTATCTTCATGGTCGAGCCAAAGACAATTTCCCGCTTCCATGAGCTGCACAACCAGCAGCCAGATGCGGACAAGTACGGCGTGTTCTTCGCTTTCAGCAAGGAGCAGTTCAAGAAAGGCTACGACTCTATGGTGCGTCGCGGCTACATCAAGGACGGCGATAAAATCAAGGAGGGCCCTTTGGGCATGTACGGCACCGAGGACGAGATTCACCGTTTCTACGAGTTCTACGAGGAGCGCAACAAGAAGATTGCCCAGGAGTGCGACCCGCAGGAGGTCTACTTCTATGAGTGGAACAACCATGAGGTGTGTATCTCCTGCGACGATGACGAAGCTATGCGCTGTATCATTGACTATTTTGGCAAGGAGGCAGCCCACAAGGTCGAGCGTGTCTATGCAGGTACGCCTATTAACGTGCTGGCCCCGCTCACTACCCGCGACGAGCACCTCAAGCAGTACGAGCACTCGTTGATGATGCTCGGTCGTCTGAGCTTCGACTGTGGCGGCTTCTTCTCAGAGGGCGACTGTCGCTATCATCGCCCGGAATGCCTGTGGGCAGGCAATATCAAAAAGCAGGTCGAGGAGATGCGCAAGCTCTATAACGGCCTGCCGGACGACATCAAGGACGAGAGCTGCATGAGCAAGGAGAAGATTGAGGACTATGGCAAGCGTTTCGAGCAGTGGGCTGACGAGGAGTTTGCCAAGGATATCTATAACCCTGTGCCGCCTACGCCTCGCAGTAAGTACAAGGGCTATGAGCTGGCGTTAGGTTACAAGCGTCTGCGCTATAAGGACGAAGACGGCAAATGGCAGACCCCCGACCACGTATGGTTCAGCAACGACACGCGCCGCTGTCATCAGGATAAGAGCTGTGTGGCAGGACGATGCTTTACAAGCTATCTCGGCAAGAAAGGCACCACGCTGACGCGCGTCTATATCGACACCGACTCCATGAGCTTTGAGCCCTACACGCTGCCACACCTGTGCGACGTGTCGGCTAAGTATAACCCTGACTACCGTCAGAACAAACTCTATGACTTCTATCACGAGTAGTTTTTTTTATTAACCCAAAAATTCAAAACGATTATGACAACAAGAATCACTATGCCACAAGTGGCTACAGTCAACCCAAGTAGCAGACCTTTCGAGCCAGTTGAAATCCCTCTCGAGGATTTGCTGCTGTCCCGTGCCGACGAGAACGCTATGATTGCGCCTATCTCGGACAACACAGAGTGGTTCCCTCCTATCAGGGAGGGTAAGACCAGAGGTATCACTATGGAGCAGCTTCGTGCAGGCAGCGACATTGAGGACCGCAACGGCGCTATCCTCAATGGCATCAACGCCTATCAGCTCATCGGTCAGGTGGCGCAGATGGCCCGTAACTACCATGGAGAGGCCCGTATCAAGGACCTCTTCGTGGCCGACAACATCAACTCGAGCCTTGGTAACGGCATCGCCATCAACAAGCGTCTCAAGGACATCTATCAGAAGCAGACGGGTACGGAGAACATCCCGTTCGCGGCGGCTACGTTCAACCGTGTGTTCTGTAACATCGAGCTGGTCGGCCAGCATACTGACACCCATATCGCCAATATCGTGGTGGCTACCAACCAGCAGGGTCTGCAGGTGGCTGTGGGTGCGCACTGCTATGCTTGCCGTAACCAGACTATCCTCGGCAAGGAGCACCTTGTCAGCAGCTATGGCCGTCGTAAAATCAGCACAGAGGATTTCCTGCGTGCCGTCGACCTGATGCTCTCCGGCTACCGCTTCGTGGATGACATGGAAGCCCTGCGCCGTATGCAGGCTATCGAGCTCTCCGACGAGCATGTGCTGATGATTATGGGCTATCTGCGCCATATCTACGCCAAGTACAACAGCCGCACGAAGTCTATCCGAGACGAGGTAACGGGTAAGTACGACATCTATCCCATGGATGCCTCTCAGCTCAACCGTCTCGACCAGTGTATCGTTGAGACCGAGCGTATGCTTGGTGGCCGTCCTATGACTGTCTACGACCTCTATCAGGGTGCTACCACTATCTACAAGGTGGCCCGCACCGATATGCCCAATATCCTGCCGCAGAACCTCGCCTTCGTGCAGACGCTGAGTGAGATATTCGGGCAGGACTTCTAAGAGAACAAAGGAAACAAGAGTTATTAATCCCCAAAATTCATACGACTATGAAACTGAATCTTTCAAACAACGTAAAGAAGAACGAGAGTGTAAACGTGCAGAACGCACATGTTAATAACCAGGTTATCGCAGCTGCTGCTGCAGGCCCTGCCGTCGATGCCGAGGCCGTCGAGATTAAGGACGAGCCTAAGGCCAAGGCTGCGCCTAAGAAGAAGGGTGCCGCCAAGAAGGCTGCGCCTAAGAAGAGTGCGCCCAAGACCAAGGACAGCTATCGCATCCAGGAGTACACCACCAAGAAGGGTGGTACCGCCTATCTGCTCTTCGGCTTCCAGACGAAGGAGGCCGCCGAGGCTGTGGCAGAGAAGTGCTCTAAGACCGTCTCTGCTTCATGGCGACGCAACGAGAAGGGCGAGCAGCTCTTCTGCCTGTCTCTGGGCTCACGCTATGGCGAGGTTACCAAGGCTCTCTGCGAGGCGCTGAACAAGGGCGACAAGAAGGCTATCGACAAGGCTTGTGCCGCTTCCCGTGATATCTATGAGCTGGCCGTGGCTGCTGGCAAGGCAGAGCGTGAGGCCAAAAAGGCTGAGCGTGCTGCCGAGAAGAAAGCCAAGGGTGCCGAGTCGGCCAAGGGTGCTGCCAAGGATTCCAAGAACTATTCCGACAAGGACGTGGCCAAGATGCTCTCTGATATTATGTCGGGTAAAGGTGGTATCCCCGAGGCCGTGAAGAAACTTATGCAAGCTGCTGCTTGACTCTGAACTATGGGGAGCCTCGTGCTCCCCATACTTTCTATAACCTACGGATTTTACGGATTTAAATTATCACGATTATGTCACACAGTAACATCTATCAGATAAGTAGAAAGCCTATCGACAAAGACGACTACAAGACAAGTAGCGAGTATTATGACAACTCGAGCGACTTTGCCGACTATATCGGCGACGAGTTGGAGGGCGAACTGCGCGATAAAGCAATCAGCGAATTGGCTGAACTTATCAAAGACGTGTTCGAGTATATCGGAGACGGCGTGTTCGTATACAGGGGAAAGAGATTTATGCAGGGCTTCAAGCAGGACTGGGCAGACGAGATAAAGCATCTGGCCGAAGAGATGACGGCCGACAATATGACAAAGAACCAGCGACTCTATAACATCGGCCAGACTACTCTGGAGACACACCTGCGCTCAGACTGCCGCGTGGATCTCGTGGATTGGTGCAACGGCGTTGCCAACCCCCTTGGAGAACTCTTTGAGTTTGCTGACTATAAGCTCCGCAAAGGCTGCAAGCTATACGTAGGAGCCGTTATCGACTATCACTTATAAATACATACGACTATGGAAGATATTTTGCTACAGAAGTTCTTCGAGTTTGAGCGTTGGGAGGCAGCTATCGCCAAGGGCATCGTCAAGGACGTGTCCAAGGCGTGGCTGTACCAGCTGTGCAAGCCCGAGACGAGAATGATGATGTACGAGGCTATACGCGACGGCAGGTACGAGATTGCCCCGCCGCATACGGCGCTTATCCCCAAGGACACGCCGGGCGAGTTTCGTACGGTATATGTGAACGAGCCTGCGGACCGTATTCTGCTGAGCATCGTCAACGACCTGCTCTTCGAGCTGATGCCCGACAAGGTGCATCCTGCCTGCAAGAGCTATCTCAAGGGTATCGGCTGCGGCAAGGTGGTACAGGAGGCCAGCAGTGCTATCGTGTACTATACCAGGGAGTGTCCGTATACCAAGATAGGGTGGAAGAGCGACCTCTCGAAGTATTTCGACTCGGTGCCTATCGAGTATATCGACGGTGCTTTCGACATGGTGGAGGAGCGCTATGGACACTCTGCTATCATCGACGTGCTGCGCAAGTACTACCACTCGGATGTGTATATCACTCCTGAGGGCGAGGTGGCCTATAAGTACCAGAGCCTGAAGCAGGGCTGCTCGGTGGCATCGTGGCTGGCCGACGTGCTGCTCTATCATATCGACGAGCAGCTCTCTGCCTTGGACGGTCATTACGACCGCTATTCCGACGACATGCTCTTCATCGGTGCGGAAGCCGAGAAGGGTATGGCTATCCTCATTGACGAGCTGGGCAAGATGCAGATGTGCCTGAATCCGAAAAAGGTGGAGTGGCTTGACGACAGTCATTGGTTCAAGTTCCTGGGCTTCTCTATCAAGGGTGCGAGCATCTCTCTGAGCTCTACCCGCATAAAAACCTTCCAGAAGGAAATCGAGGCATGGACTATTCGTCATCGTGCCCGCCACACCTTCCAGGGCGTCAAGCCATGGAGCGTGCAGAAGGCTATCAACGGCGTGAACCGCTATCTCTATAAGGGCGACGGCGACGGCCACTCATGGGCTACGGGTGTGCTCTCTGTCATCAACGTACGACAGGATGTGGATACCCTCAATGCCTTCGTCATGGACTGCATCCGTGCCGTCCATACCGGTAAGAAGAAGATTGGCGGCTTAGGCTATGACAAGCAGGGTAAGGACGGCTGTATCGTACGTGGCAGAGGACGTAATGTTACTGCCAACAGACAGAAGACGGGCGACGATATCTCCGGCTATATCTCGCTGGGATGTATGCAGAACGCTATCCGTACTTCCAGGGCGGCCTATGATGCGCTGGTGAGGACACTGACACTTCCCAACCCACCCGCCCTTCACCCCGCCCCTGACCCCTCCCCTGCAAGGGGTGGGGAGACTACTATAGAGGCGCTTGAGACTGCCTATGCCGTCTATAAGCACTCTATCCCCTCGGAGCAGACCATGCACCGCACGGCCCGCTTCTATGCCCTGCCGGAGTCGGAGCTGTCGGATGATGACATGCTCTATGGCGTACACCGTGAGCAGGCCGAGCGTGATTTGGAGAATGCCTTGCAGGGCTTCACCCTTCCCGAGGGCAGCGGGTGGTTCTGGCAGTCGTCCAACGACCCCGACCTCGTGGTGCTGCGCTCATGGTGCAAGGCAGCGTGATATGATGCTACCGCATAGTAGCTCCCTGCTTAGGACGGCAAGCTATTTCAGTACAGAAGACCTTGACTACTGTAAGGGGCCCAGGAGATGAGCCAGGTTATTACCGTGGCTCATCTCCTGGGAACCTTACCGTAGCAACGTCTTCTTTAACAACGAGACGCTATAGCGCTATGCCATGCCGTAAGGAGCAGGTATCTCTCTTATCAGTCCGCACAGACTGAAAAAACATTCCGTAGGACGGCAACTATTTCATACGTGCTGTATCTTAACCAGAGATGGGCCGTCTCAGTATTCAGGTTCATCACCGTGGACACTGAAGACGGCCCGATTTCTGGCTATCCAGCCCTTAATCGGAACTATACAGACAGATGTGCCGAGCTGTCAGGCGGGACACAAACAATTCACAATTAACAATTCACAATTTTAAAATTCTACAACTATGCCAACAAAGAAGTCAACAACAGTGAAGAAGTCAACAAAGTCTGCAACCTCTAAGAAGACTATCGCTTCTAAGAAGACCGCTGCCAAGCAGCCAGTTACCAACACCAGTGCCCAGACCCGTGTGGTATGCCCCGAGTGCGGTGCCGAGTTCGATATCCTCGCACAGCACGAGCATACCGTCCAGAACGCCACCGTCATCGGTGCCGACTCCGGCATGGGTACTATCTACCTGCCGGTCAGCAAGCGAGGCGATGCCCTCAAGGCTGCGGGTATCGACATCTCGAAGTACTTCTCTATACAGCTGCCCAACGGCGGTAGCCAGTGGATGCGTATGGGAGGGGATGGTGTGCCTGTGGCCGTAGCCGCCGACGACCCCGTCCTGAAGGCTATCGCCAGTCAGGGTACCGTCCCCAACCGCAGCCTGTTCCGCCGCTGGATCATGTCGCAGATGTTCCATGCCCTGCAGAGCAGTGAGGGTATCACGGGCTGGATGGCTGTCCGCGGCTACGACTACCAGTGGAGGATGTTCATCGAGGAGCTGCGTGTGCAGGCCAAGCTCTATGGCCGCGACATGGAGAACTTCCGTGCCCGTAACCGCTGGTTCAACAAGCAGGTGGCCGTTGCCATGGCCGGGCACTTCGTCGAAGAGGTCATGAAGGCCTGCAAAGACCGTCCGCAGCACAAGTGCAAGGGTACGCCCTATATCAAGTTCGACTACAAGGATGTGTTCGTGGACGACATCCGCAAGAAGATTATCGAGCCTATCTCGAGTCGTATCCACGCCATCCGTTATGCCGACAGCCCTCAGAAGCTCTACGAGGCCGTGAAGAAGTTCTGGTACGAGGGCCGCTGCAAGGGTAGTAACGCCTACGACCAGTGCCCCGAGTGGAAGGACGCCTTCAAGGGTGCGGGTGCCTACTTCACCATGCAGAACCTGCTGCGCTTCCATGGTGCCCTCTATCCTCTGGCAGCCGACTTCGGTCGTGAGCGCTGCAGCGACCTGGAGAAGCTCGAGAAGCTCGCCGGGCACTACAAGGACGGTGAGGGCTTCCGTCTGATTGGTGTCATGAAGCTGATGCTCAGAGAGTGCGGCATCGACATCGACAAGAAGATGCAGGAGTGGTCTAAGGCCAAGGCTGCCAAGCAGGCTTCCAAGTAGCCTCTCTATGGTGGCGCATACCACCATGGCTTCCCGTAGGGCGGCACGTGTTCATAGAGATCCGACTGAACAGAGATGGTACCTTCAGCCATGCGTGAAGGTACCATCTCTTACGTCGGATCTCTTTCAATCGTAAGACTATAGCACTATGCCATGGCCGCAAGGCGGGAGGAGTTCATCAGGTCGTACAACCTGTCATGCTGCAAGGCCGGCTTCGATTTAATTATACAGTAACTTGACAAGGCTACTGATCGCGTGACAAGTCTAATCAGACTCGTAACGCGATCTTTACCCTCGCAGGTTGGACTGTACATATCATCATCCTAAAGCGTTGTACCACAAGTCGGCAGGGCAGCTTATCGGGGCAGCACAGCCCTATACCAATAGCAAGGCATCAACAGTTCAGAAAGCAGGTGTAAAACTCCTGGATTCCTACTGGGTAATACCCAGTATACAGCCAGGACCACACCTGCTCCTTCATCAGCATCCTATAGACGATGTGCCAGGCGATGCAGAGCTTATCCTTTTTAGTGGCGCATACCACTTTTTGTAACCTATAGAGCAGCAAACTTTTCAGAGCCGGCGTGCTTAAAGCTGGTGAAGAAGTCATCCTCAGGACTAATCATCCTGACTATGACTTCTTTACCAGCTTCACACGCCGCTTCATCAGCCGTGTAAAGACGATATGCCATGACTGCGAGGTAGGTTCTTAGGGAGTGTGAACTATCATTTGAGACTCCAAGCCGTACGTATTTCAGAACATCCTGCACAATTACCTGTAGCTTGGTCAAGATGCCCGTGTGCTATCCACACGGGCATCTGAACCGCTACAGGAGAGCAGGATGTGTACATCATCCCTATACAGCTACACACCATGGTACGGAGAGGAGTGGTGGCGCATACCACCGACGATGACTGTAGGACGCTATGTGTTCACTACACGAGCTATCAATAAGCGTTAGCTCAGTAGGGCGGCCATCAATAAGATGGCGGCCTTACGAGCTTACGCTTCTAAGCTCGTGTGACATCACACGTATAAAGGACTATGCCATGAAGCGTCAGGCAGTCGTGATGTGTTAGCCCGCAGCGGCTTCGACCTGTGTCTTTGATGACACTGCGGGTACTATGATGTATCATAATTGTGATGATTTTTAGAGTTTTTTTGGGGCGGTCTGTCGTGAGACACGCTGCCCTTTGTTTTTGAACGGTTTTTCATTATTATAACGGCTTATGAAACAGAAAGATATTCATCAAGCTATCCAGGACGGCAAGGTGGTCGTGCTCAAGGGCGACCCCAAGTGCCGGCTATGCAGCGACCTCTTCGGTAACCTTATCGTGGTGTCGCTCAGACCCGACGAGCCCACAAGGCTCGCTACTCTCAAAGACAAGCGTAACGCTGTCATCAGATAAAGAAAAGTATAATCCCAAAAATTCAAAGACTATGACAAATGTATTGGAATTTACAGGCAAGAGCCTTCTGGATGTGTTCTATAAGGCTGGCGAAGACCTGGCAGCAAAGCTGCGTACCGACAAAGGCGAGACGCGCACGTCGTTTACCGCCAAGGAGCTGGCTATACCCGTATATAAGGGCGGGCCGGCACTGATATATCCGGAGGCCAAGACCGACGGCGAGACACCCAGTAACATACTCTATTTCGTGAACACCGACAATAGCCGCTATCAGATGGCACAGGAAGACCTGTTCGAGATGATGGCGCACATGGAGAGCTGCGAGCGACTGAAAGAGGCCAAGCGCCGCCGATTCACTATCAGGAACATAGAGAAGGAGCAGAGAGATGTGGTGGCTCGTGCCACATTCGATGCAGACAAGATGCTGCCTAAGCTGAAGAAATGCTGGGATGCTACCGACTCGCTGCGCCCCTGTTTGCAGCAGCCTGCGCTGGAGCTGAAGACGGGGGTCATCGTATGCAGCAACGGCCATATCCTTGCAGTCCACAAGGCCAGGAACTATCACATAGAGATGAGTGGAGAGCCCATGGAGGATACGGTGTTCCTGCCCAGAGAGGTAACCCAGATGAAGGGTGCTATCACTATCGAGGTGGAGAACAAGAAGTTTGAGTACACCGTACATCAGAGCAACGGCAAGGATGTTACCACTACTACCGACGGACTGCTCGTAACGGCTACCGATGCCAACGGCAAGCAGGCCGATGTGCGACAGGAATACCGCTATCCCAACTGGCGCAGCACAACACCGCAGCGTGTAGGTAAGGCCATAGAGATAGATGCGAAGCTGTGGGGCGACACGGCTAAGAGGATTGCGCCACAGGTTAATCAGGCAAGCTTCCTGATGTGGCTCGATGCCGAAAAGGGTAGCGAGGTTATTGCCTTCAAGGGAGAGAACTACGACTTCTCGAAGGATATCAATATCAGCGTACCTCTGTCGGCAAAACTGCCGTTCAGTGTGCTGGTAGGTATGAAGACACCTGCGCTTGTAGACACGATGGCTTTCGAGCCCAAGGTGATGCACTATACCGACTCTAAGCACGCCGTGATGTTCGTGGCCGACGATACCTATGTGATACTGATGCCTATGCTGCTGCCAGACGGGTCTGGTAATGGCAGCGGTCCGCAGGACCAGAAGGACTTCATCACGTTCAGCGTGGATAAATGGATAGGGCAGGAGGCAGCGCCTATAGAGAAACCGAAGCCAGCCGCCAAGGCCAAGGCAGCAACCAAGACAAAGACCGTGGCCCAGGCTGCCAAGACAGAGCCTACTCTTGAGGAAAGACTACGTGAGGCACTGGAGAAGCAGCTGTTAGTAGCGGCGTAGGCTTGTTATATGGATCAAATAAACATGACGACTATGAAAAAGTACAATGTAAGTATGACTATGACGGTCGAGTTTACCGTCTGTGTGGAAGCCGAGAACGAGAGCCAGGCTGAGACAATCGCTATGGATAAGGCGGTTGCCGAGGAAGCCTACTATCTGAAGCACTATAACTCTGTATGGGAGCGTGAGGTGCAAGATGTCCAGGAGTCCGAGGATGACGAACCCGAGGATGACAAGTCCGAGGAGAAGAGCCATATAGACAAGGCTATCGACTATGTCCGCGAGAACATGAGCCTGGATGATTTAGCTATCCTCAGGGCGAATATAGACAAGAGCTATGCGATGCACCTTGTACCGGATGAGTATACACCTGGCTGCGACCGCGTAGTAGACCTGCTGGAGGAATACGGACTGGAGCACCTTCTTGAAGACCGCTGGTGGGAAGACGAACGTGATATCGACCAGATTCTGATTGAGATTTAAAACTATCATCGGCAGCGCATACTGCCAGGTTTTCTCTTCAGGGCGGCAAGATTTAGCACGACGGCCTTAATAGCTGGTCGCCCCGGCGCTCAGAGTCATATTTGACTCTTCCCGCCGGGTTAATCAGCTACATCCGTCGCATCATCGAAGTTCTGCAGCACTATGCCCCGCCGCAAGGAAGAGATGGAATTTAGAATTAAGATTTGAGGTTTATGAATGAGAAAGAGTTTTTGCAGAACTTATGGGATGTATTGCATGGAAATACTACCTATATCACTCTCGAGCAGTTTCGTGAGAAGTACGATCCTCTGTTCGTGCAGGTTGATTACGATACCAAGAGTATCCGTCTGATGGATGACCATAACGAGTGGCACTTGACACTGCAGAAGGTTTGGTGCGACGAGACAATGGCCTGATGATATCAGCAGCGCATACTGCTATAGTCTGCTTGAGTGCGGCATGTGTTCAGATGCCGGTTAATTAAACCTCCGCGGACCATCCGGATTATCCAGGTTAATCACCTGGATAATCCCGAGGTCCGACTTCGGATTAGACCGGCATTTCCATCAATGCTGTATAGCTATATGCCCCGCCGCAAGAAGCAGACATATTTATTAACAATCCTAAAATGAATACGATTATGGCAAAGATTATTGCACCGATTGACAACAAGAACCTGATGGAAGACGGGTTCGAGGATGATGTGTTCGAGGATTTCTATTGGGGTCCTGACCACAGGATGGGCTCGAAGCGCCGCCACATGATAGGTTGCGTGAAGACCGAGAACTATGATGCTATAGTAGCGGTGAACTGGTGCTTCGCCAGCCACACTATAGACATCCAGGTTATAGGTATACAGCCTACGGAGAACATCGACGACGTTCGTAACGAGGTGTTCGACCACTACGAGCAGGTGTTCAAGGCATGGCAGTGTGAGGACAACGAGGGGCTGGTGGTTGAGACCAAGCGTGTGCTCGGCATCCTGACCGTAAGTTTCTATTTTGAGTGTGAGGACTAAAACATAAAGCATTATGGCAAAGATGATTAGACATGACTTCAGCGGCATCCATGATGCGCTGAACAAGATGGTTATAGCAGAGGTGAAGGCAGCGCTGGAGAAGCTTCCTGAGAAGTGGATTGAAAGCCACAGCCTGTGCAGGATTGTTGTGAGCGATATCGACAACTACGAGCCTAAGGACTTGTCGGTTGACAGCGCATGGATCGGCGACGACGGCAAACTCTATTTCGACGGGCACTATATGCCAGTACCCGATAACGAATACGAAGAGCCTGAGACCTACGAGGGCAGCGAGGAGGACACTGATATGCTTGACATCACCGACTTTGGCTATCTGATTGAGCAGATTGCGAATACGGTAGAGGGCGACGCGACCTACAATCTGCCTAACGCAAGCGTGTTGACCTGCGGCTATGTGGCAGAACTCTCGCTGAAACAAGCTATCGAAAAGACAGTAACTGTTTAAATCATCAACGACTATGAAGAAAGAGACATGGAACGCCGCTGGCACGAAGATGATTATCGACAGCGGCTGGAAGGAGTTTGACCGCCAGACGAACCTGTTCGCCACTGGCAACGTGTATGCCAACACGCAGTACAGCAGCTTCATCAGACCTTGGAAACAGACTGAGTGCAACGGCTTCACGAACCCTGAGGGGCATCTGATGGACTTCGACCTGAAGGCCTATGACAGATGGCACATGCCGCAGGATATCGAGGACTATCTGAAGGATAAGGAGCGTGAGGACAGCGTGATTCTCTATATGTTCTTCATCGTGAACAAGGAGAACCATGTTGAGCCGTTCTGCTGGGCTATTACCGATAAGGACTATCATCTGGTCATGCACTGCATCCAGAGAGGTTATAAGCAGAGCTATCAGCGTCGCCTCCGTGCGGCAGCAGAGGCTCTTAGTTACGTTACACAATAAATGTTGCGACTATGACTGCAAAAGAATTTTTCAGTAGTCTTATAGGACTGACTATCGAGGAAGCCTGCAAGAGGCTTGGATGTTGGTGGGTGCTTGATTCTTCCCGCTCTGCCTTCCATGCTTCTGCAGGACGCGAAAGCAAGAACGGGAAGTATACCGTGTATTTCGACTTGTCAAAGTGGCGGTAAGATGTTTAATCCAAAAATACTACAGTTATGAGACAGACAAAGACATTGGCACAGGTTGCCACAGAAGCAGAGGAGCACATGGATGTGGATGTAAATGTCGGCGGCTTCGACTCGTTCGCCAGCTTCATGTCCTATTACAATCAGCACTACAAGCCGGTGCTCCAGAAGGTGTCCGAGGGCTATACGCCTATCGGTGATGATGCAAGACTGCTGCGCTTCTTCCTGAGTGAGATGCTCGAGGCGTTTGCTGAAAGTGAAGGATGAATAAACGTTGTATTTGATATAGACTAACAGGTTATGACAGACAAGAAGAAAGCTTCACAGGTTCTGCAGTACATGGAGGACGAGCTGGATGGTCATACTATCATCCAACTTCTGAATCCATTTCTAAAGGACGAGGACCTGGCCGGTATATACGACGGCCTGGTTAATGACGGCGTGATATCCAAGGACGGGTATTGCATGTAAGGACTGACAAACAAAAATCGGGAATAATCATGATTGTTACAGCAAACTATGTGCTGGTTGCCACAGTCGGGAACCAGCAGTTTCTCTTCAGCTACGAGGAGATAAACGTATTGGACACTCTCGATGCCTTTTGGCACGAGGACTGGCCTGAGACTATCTCGGGCGGTCAGGACAGCGGTGAGTTTCCTATTGATGTATATGCGATGGAGAACGGCAAGGCGATACGTAAGTATGAGTTTACGTTCAACAGCTGTATCTTTAACCACTTCTTCGACAAGGGCTGGAGCGCAGATAGCAAGGAGCCAGGTCAGCGCTATACGCTCGACAGGTTCGCTAAGGATATCGAGCGAAGAACGGATGATGATGGTCATCCTGATGCGGCCTCCAAGACTAAGGTGTGTTAAATCTCAAGAAAAACTTGTTTGGTATCGAATTATTCACTACCTTTGCAGGCGAAAGTTACGATAAGATTATGAAACCAGAGTATTTTCTTATTGCAATTCTTGCAGCTGTCATGGTTGGTATAGTGTATAACTTAATAGCTTACCATCGTGACAAGGCAGAAGCATCAAGATGATGCTGCTGCAACCCTCTCTTTAGAATTTTATTATCACACAACGGATACCCTCTGCTAAACAAACGGCAGGGGGTGTCTGGTCTTTGTATTAACTTAAAAACAATTACGATTATGGTAACAAAGAAACAACTGGTTATCGAGCGCATCACTCAGATGATGGCTGATATCCATCGTGCCTATATTAACGAGGAGATGTTCAAGCAGCCCCTCTGGGTGCATCAGAGTATGAGCGGTAACCACTGCATCAGTATCGACCTGTATCACTTCGGTGGCGACGGGCATCCTGTATGCGATGGACTCAAGCCCTGTCCCGTCGCTATGGCCGACGGCAAGTCCGAGGCAGGTGACGTGTTCTGTATGTCCTACGACACCAACAGGACTCCAAGACTGGTATTCCTTTACGAGCCTATCGCCAGGGATGCTGCGTTGGTCGAGACCGATGCGGATACCCTTCCTGAGGTAGCCCTGCAGAATGTGGCCGCCTGGCTCAAGGGTCAGATGCTTGAGTGCAGCCCCTTCCGTGAGAATAAGCAGAATGACGCTACCTCGCTGTTCTTCTACATGTGGAACCGCTGGTGCGAGGAAGAGTGCAGGATCGTCTTCCATGACGACGACTACAACCACTTCTGGAAAAAGTGGTGTGGTATCTATGATGAGTACGGACGCTTCGGCAAGGTGGAGCATTTCTATGCCGAGCTCTCCAATCATAACCGTGATAAGCTTCTGGCCCGTGCCAAGAAGCTCTTCGACGGCAACAGTGAAAAGTAAAACCCATTTAATTTCTACAACTATGCAGACGATTTCCATTGATTTAAGTCCTCAGGTAAGACACTATGAGGCGTACGGACGTCAGAAACTGGCGGACGTTCATTTCCGTATCGAGAACAAGGCGTACACCATTTCGCTTAACGACCGTTCAAGGGAGGCCCGTGAGGCAGGAGAGAAGGCCGTCCAGGCTTTCGATGACGAGGTGGTGGAACTTCTGAAGAAGGATGGCTGGAAGCTGCGCAGTGAGAACTACGGTCCCGGTTCATGTCCACAGCTGACGAAGGATGCGCAGTATCTCTACTGTCATCCACATGATATCAGCGGTTCGGTAAACGTAGAAGATGTCGAGCGCCTGGAGAAGCTCTTCCGCTCGATGAAGTCCTGCGGCTACCGCTGGACCGACAACTACGGCGACGTGATCGTGACGACCTCCGAGGCCGACGAGTACCAGCTGTATCTGGATTACTATCCCATGGGTATCGCAACGACGATGCAGCATTATCTGACAACCAAGCGCAGAGACCTCTATAAGGACAAAGGCTGCGTGGAGCATGCTGTCTGTAACTGCATTGCGATCCAGAACCGTCGTATAGACCTGGATGAGATTGACTGTGGCTCTCCTCACATGAGAAAGCCACTCTGCGAGTTTGTGGTAGCGGAGTACGACCGACTGCTCAAACTCGGCTATATACGTGAGTCGAAAGCCTTGAATGGACAGCGTACACTGGCACGCTGGGCCAACAAGGCTGAGATAAGAGAGATAGAGAAGAAATGTAGAACTCAAAACTAAGTACGCTTATGGTAGAGAATTGGATTCTGGCTATTTTGGTTATCCTGGCATTGCTCAAGAAGTGCTAATGGATGTGATTGGTGTAACGCTCCGTGCCATGGATGGCCGTGAGCAACGCATGCTGGTATGGCTCCCGACTGAGGCGACTCGTCGGGAGTTCTATATGAAGGCAGAGAAAAACGGATTGCAAGTGATTATTAACGATTAAGAGTGATGGAAAAGAAACTGTATATCGTCCACCAGAAGTGTGTGCAAGGCTACGAGACACGCTGGGAGGACTATAATGTCTACAGCCACGAGGATAATGCCCTGAACAAGCTTCAGGCTGTGAAGAGAGAGGACATGATGCCGATCGTGGAGGAGGAGAACTGGGAGGTGAAACGCGACGAGCCTAAATGGTTCGAGGCACGACGCGCCTACGACGGTGGGGGCAGCTATGTGATAGTGAAGATTATCACCACGTTCCTTGAAGACGGACATGTTGAACATTAATTCTTGCGGCTATGACACAAAATCAGGAGATAGCAAAGACGATTATGCAGCAGCTTGGTGGTAACCAGTTCGTTGCCATGACAGGTGCCAGACAACTGGTGGCCATTGAGAAAGGCGTGCGCTTCCGCATTGGCAGGAACGCCACGCAGACAAACATGGTGCGTATCACCCTGCGTGGTGACGATACCTACAACATGCAGTTCCTCTATGTGAGAAACGCCCCCAACCCCTATACTGCGCTTGCGAAATACATAGGGCGCGGTATGAACCCTTTCGAGGCTGAAAAGAAGGTTAAACAGCAGATATCTACAGCCGCAGAGCCTAAGGTGCTGCGTGAGTATAAGGGAGTCTACTGTGACCAGCTTGCAGAACTTTTCCGAGAGTATACGTGTCTTAATACCAGACTATTCTAAAATATTGGATATGGCAAACTTTCATTTTGAGATAGGGCAGCGCGTTATAGTGGAGCACTACGGCGCTGGCAGGATTGAGACTCTTCCGTATAACGAGAAGAGTGATGTCTATGGTGTGTGGCTTGATAAGCCTGAAATGATAGAGACTTCACACGGTACTGTTCCCAACCACTGGGTGCCGGTGCCCGAGAAATACATGAGAAAATGTCAAAACTAAAACTATTACGGCTATGAATGACCAAGAAGCAAAAGTACTTTTGCAGCAACATATTGAGCGTGATAACAAATTGCGTGCTGCAGGCAGTCCGTGGGTAGATGCTCCGATGTTTACAGAAACAGGGGCTTTTAATATTCCGACTGCTGACGAGAGTAACTACTGGGATTACGTGGCAGGTATTATAGACCTACACGAAGCTGCTTGCGAGTTCTGTAGACTCAACTGGGATCCATACGTTGATGAAAAAGCAACGATGGAGCGCTTTCGTAGAATAGACGAGAAATATCACAAACTTGAGAATTGACGACTATGGCAAAAGTAAAATATAGCAATCCTGAGACGACTGCGAAGATTGTAGCGTTTCTGGAGCAGGTGAAGAAGTATGGTAGTCAGAGCCGCTATATCGGCATGGACGACTTTGAGGACAAGTATGTGAAGCAGGAACGGTTCCGCTCGGAGTTCAAACGCTTTGAGGAAATCGTAAAGACTATCCACCGAGAGGATCCCGACTCGTATCGTTCGTGGTACGACTGCTTTAAGGACGACCGCCAGTATCTATCCTGTCAGGCGTTCTACACTGATACGGAGACCGGTACTGGTTATCAGGTGTGGCGCGAAGCACCCAAGTATAAGTACGAGAAGGCCCGCTACGGTGTGCATGTGTATAAGCCTGCGACGCTCGACAACAAGATCGAGGTGATGCAGCGAAAGGCCGACGGACTGGAGCGCGAGATACACTACCGCAACGAACGTATGAAGCGGATGTGTGGCCGCATTATCGACGACATGAAAGCCGAGAACGCTGCTGCCGCCAAACTACTGAACGAGGTGCTGACAGAGCTCAGCCAACTAAGAGAAGAGAAACTTAAAAAAGTAGCGTAACTAAAACCATTACGGCTATGACGGAATTACTCAAAGGAAGGAAGGTCGATATATCTGTTGCCGTGTGTCATCCAGGCACGCAGGACATTATCGACATCTTCGACGATATGCACCAGGCAAGAGCTGCGGTGAAGAAGTTAGGACAGGATATCTGCTACTGGTGGCTTGCTGCCGAGTGGATTAACGATGATGGAGACGTGAACCCTGCATGCTGGGGTAAGACACGTGGTGATGCTTTGAACAGACTAAGAACGGTTTTAAATAGTTAGACTATGGCATATACAATCAAAAGATTTAACGAGCTGTTGCAGCGAACGGAGTATCTGCTCAGGACCAGACCAACAAGATGGACAGACGACAAATCGCTGTGCCTGAAAATGGACAGGATAAAAGTCGCAAGAGAGAGTGAGTGGCTGAACTTTATCGGTCAGCCACACGAGGTAATCTTAGTAGAAGGTAATCACTAAAAACAATGATACCCTGAACTTCAAATACGAGGATGCGGATGGTGACCATCACCACTTCGCTATTATGGACTGAATTTAATACGAATCATTATGGCAACTACTGACTACATGGATGATGACATGCGGGAGCTGATGGATTGCATGAGCAAGGCAATCGTCCCGAAGAGCAGACGCAGAGGTGTGTATCGTACCAACTATCACACCCCTTACTATCATGACAGCCGCTATCGCAAAGTGGCATAGCGGCTGGAGATGCGTTAAGAAATTCTAAATATTCACTTAAAAGTGAAGATATATGGAGAATAAGTCCTATCTTTGCAACGTAAAAAAGTTACAATGCCTTATGAAAGAAGCAAAATTAAAAACAATATCCGGAAACGATAACGTCTGCATTTACTCAATCTGTTTTGATGGAAGCGACGAAAGCGAATTTGAAAAGTTCTTGAATAAATTCAAGGACAATGCTCGTTATAATAAGGCGTTTAATATAATCTTGCAGGCTATAAGCAAGTGTATGGCAGACGGCGTATTGGAGCGATTCTTCCGACGTGAAGGAAAACAGAGTGATAGCGTCGCTGGTTTGGCTATTGACTCTCAGCGCCTTCGCTTATATTGCCTGCGTATGTCAGAACAGATTCTGATTCTTGGGAATGGTGGCATAAAAAACAAACGTACATACGAAGAGATTCCCGAGCTTATGGGATATGTCATAGACCTCCAGTTGTTTGAGAAGGCCTTAAAGGAAGCTCAACGCTCAGGTCGTGTAACCATCGAAAGGAATATGATTACTGGTATTGAAAGTGCAACATTCACGATTTAATTCTTTAGAATATGATTACTGGTATTGAAAGTGCAACATTCACGATTTAATTCTTTAGAATATGATGACCAACGAACTTTTTCAGCAGTGCCTCGATGCGATACCTGAAGACCAGAAGGCTTCGTTTGAGTTATCGTATAATGTGGCAGCGAGGCTTGATATGCTGCTCAAGTCTAAGAACATGACGCGGCATGAACTTGCGCGTCGACTTGGAAAACGCGACTCGGAGATATCCAAGTGGCTTACAGGTCGGCATAACTTTACTCTAAACACTATTGCGAGCATTGAATCTGTTATTGGAGACAGGCTTATTAAGACGCTTTGATGTGTTTTTATTTTCCAGTTGGCGACAAACAGTTGCCGACTGAACAGTGTTAATTAAAGATTTTGGGTTATGAAACAGAATTATTATTTGGCGGTTATACAGGCTGCAGTCGCGAACAACGACTTCGAGTTTAACGCAGAAGATAGCATCATGGATGTGTTCCAGCAGGCTTACGACAATCTCATGGATGAGCCTGTAGGAAAGACGTTTGTACATACAGAACTTAACTTTTCCGGCATGTCCATGAACTACACGTTCTGCGACGAAGATACTGATTTTCAGAGGCACGTGACGAGTGAGCAATTTGACTTTCTTTGGAAATACAAGGCCAAGGACGAGGTGTTGTTCAGAGATAAAGGAAACGGAGAGTTTGAGCCCGTTGACTGGTTTGAAGTGCCGGTGGATGGAGAACCTGACAGGGATAAGTACATCTTTGTTTTCGACAAGGAGATCCTGAGCGACGGACGCTTAGCCATGCTTTATGATTATTTTGAATAACTATAGGAGGACGAGATTATGGTAACATTTTATGATTCACTACCATTGAACGTGGTTAGACAGCTAATTAAGGTAGAGTTGATGGAAACTTGTAAGACTACCGAGGTGGAAATCAAGTCCATCGAGTTTGATGACAATGTTTACGGTTTAGACGAAGACCCGAAATCACAGGAAGTGGGCCAGCGTATGAAAGTGACTGCAGATGTCAAAGGTTCTGTCTACGAAAACGATAACGGTATTCATTCTTGGGTATTGGAGTGGAGTGCTGATATGTGTCAGTTCATTTCTGTTTGTCGTGACGACCAGTGCGATGCTGCAGTATAGGAGGATAAGATTATTGCGCCGACTGTTATGCTTGGCGTTTAAGATAACCGAACAGAAAACTTAAAACTTTAGAACAATGAAAAGACTATTTGTAATCGCGCTGATGACAGTTATGTGTATAGCTGCTGGCGCACAAGGTAAATGGACGGTGTCACATCGTGAGGCTGATCCGCTGATTAACCAGAAGGCCAAGGATATCTATATCTACGAGGCTCCTGGCATAGGAACCGTGGTTGTATGGGACTGGAAGGATGCGAATTTCCGCCTGATTACCGAGAACGGATTCTTCCATCAGATTCGTTTGGCGGATATAGGGCTTTGCGTTCCTGTCACTGTAGGCTTCTACGATAACGATGGAAACCTGAAGTCGAAGTTCCAGCTGATCATGTTCGAAGAGGATAATCACGCTGGCAAGTTCATTGCCACTGGCGCATACTATATGCTTGGTCGTGGTAATATCCGCAAGGCGATGAAACAGATGAAGTCCGGCGACGGCTATCTGCGTATTATCGCCGACCTCTATAACCGTTCTAAGTTCGACATCAAGATTACTCCGTTTGAAAAGCGATAATATATAGCCACACATATTATATGTAATACGTGCGCGCGCAGGGGAGACATCCCAGTTGTCAAACAGTCTTTGACAGCTCGCGCCGGTTGCATAGTCAATGTGCTAAAGACATACATGCAGACAGTTGCATAGTATTGTAGAATTTTTGGGTTGGGCACTCTTCGCTGTGAAGCGAGGGGTGCCCTTTTTTTTGTTAATCCTCGCCATCAGGCTCGGATGCTTTCCTCGTCGTTCCGCCAAGCTGGTTGTTGATACGTCTTACCAGGAAGTTATGTGCATCGAGCAGCCTCTGGTATTTCTCAGTGAGTTCGTCGACACGTGTAGTAAGACTGTCTATCTTACTGCGCAGCTCCTTGACTTCGCCTGTGGATCGCTCGGCAGGTTTCTTTCCCCTGCCTTCCTTGTTCGGGTCTATGAGAATCCGGAACGGGTCAATGCCGAGCGCCTCACATGCCAGGAGGAACCTGTTGACTGGCGTCCGTCTTTCGGCTGTCAGTGACTTGCGCAGGTTATAATAGCTGATGCCGGTAGCTTCGGCTGCCTTCTTCCACGTCAAGTCGTTGCTGTCGCCGATGATATGGCTCAGTGCCATGTCGTCGTAATAGCATGTCTTGAAGTTCTCGACGATATAGTATTCCCGCTTTCCGATGATATCGGCCGAGCCCCGAGAGAAGAACCTACGCACCGGAACATGAAGGCTGTTGGAGAGGGCCAGCAGATGCTGAATGGTTATCAGGTCCGTATCTGCCAGGATACGATACCATGTCGAGCTGGGAATGGAGGCTGTTTTTATCAACTCAGGCGTCGCTATGAAAAGCACGTCGCTCAGTGTAGTTATAAGCTTGGTGTTGAGTCGTACGCGATTATTCATAAACTTTAAAATATGTATATAAAATTAAAATGAGAAAAATTTTCCCAAAAATATATTGTTGTTTGCCGAAAATGTTATATCTTTGCCCCAAAGTTACAACATTTCCGTGAATTTTCCAAAGAAAATATTGGAAAACTGCTGTAAAACATCGACGGATGTGCAGATTTGACGGATTGTTTATATTAAATTAAACCTAAAATGAAGTATTTTAGAAACCTATTGACGGCCCTCCTGGGTATAGATACATATCAGAACGATATGGTCAAGCAAGACTAC
>Ga0310696_10000381_pt1 | contig 72591 bp, 70 predicted proteins | sample AusTroGonzalo_MG_4_FD_203885 | JGI IMG/M metagenome (GOLD analysis project Ga0310696, IMG submission 203885) | Bovine rumen microbial communities from tropical cattle in Woodstock, Queensland, Australia - Gonzalo_02 (v2) (version 2) | ecosystem: Host-associated > Mammals > Digestive system >...
TATTCTTACCTGCAGTTTTTGCAAACATAACATCAATGTCAGCATCAATCATATCTTCCAAAGATTGAGGCATTGAAGGTGTCACACGAGTTCCTTCTTCAACTTCGATATTGTCAAATACATATTTGCTACCGTCGTCTGTACACAATTTGATTTCATTTCCAAATGTGTTCTTAAGAGGCTTAACATCGCCTATTACGCCATTCTCATCAATGTTGTATTCATAATATGTATGGTTTACATCTTCATCAACTCTAGGATAACCGATTGCATCCTTATCTTGAGTATCAATTGCGCTCAAGTATCTTGATGAGTAAATACGGTTTGCCAAAGCATCGTTGTGAACAAGTTTTGTTGTAGGAACTTTGAAGAGTCCTGTTGTGCGGTTCTTATACTCATTCAACTTCAATTGGTCTGATGATAAGAACTGTGCTTGCTGAGGAATGTCCATCTTTGTTGAAATTGCAAACAATGCTCTTAACTTGCCACCTGCTAAGTTGCCTGAAGCAAATCCTTTATTTAAGAGAACTGCATTTGATGTTGCACTCTTTACAACAAGTCCTGCTGGAATTGTCAATGAGTTTGTACCTGTCCAGTCAAAGTTCAATGTACCCGAACCATTCATCTCTGAAGCGTCGATGTCAACACCGAAACCAAGTGCACCGTCAGACCAAGTAAGAGTACCGTCTCCTGCAGGTGTTGAATGGATATTGCCGTTATCAGCAATTGCCATTGGCTTATAAAGAGTTGCTTCTGTATCAACATCACCTGTAGCGCTGCTGAATGAAATTACAATCTGACTTGACTCAAATCCGCCACTTGACTTCTTTACAAATGCAAGCAACTTATCATCGTATTCTTTGAAAGATGCAACCTCAAAGTTGTCATTTGAGAACAAGCTGCTATCAACAAACTGCTTGATAGGAAGAATCTTGAATGTCTTTCCTGCATCGTCTGAATACAAAATCATAGGTGCAGTACCTGTGTTTTCTTTATCGTTCATCCAAGCTTTTAAGTTTGCTTGCAACAATCTATTTTCTATAAAGTCGCTTTCATCACCGCCTGCTAAGTTAACTGCATTCAAAATATCTGGGTAAGGAACTGTGCAACCACCAAAGAAGATATGTTTTCCATCAGGAGCAACATACATATCTGTTTTGAGGCGGAAGAACTTAATAGGCATTGTCTTTGCACTTACAGGAATAAGAACATCATCACCTGTAGTAGGACTCTTAATTGTGACTGTGTGGAAATTGTTTATTGTCTTTGCGTAAGAACCTCTTAAGTAAGTTCCTGCAGGCATTAAAGCAACATTCCAGTTTATCATATTGCTGAAGTCTTCATACTTATAAAGTTTGTCTTTATCAATGTAGAAGAAGTCATCATAGAATGTCTTAAAGAAGAATCTGTTTCCTGAAGAATTGATGTCAGTGATACAAGTTGTACCGAAGTTCTCAGATACAATTTCACCGATGAGATACTTCATTACAATAGTTGCATATTGATAATACATCTCATCAAAGTTGATATAATTTTGAGACTTCTTTGACTGAATTACAAAGTCAAGTGTTGAACCTGAAATCTTATAACTTGCGTCAGTATCAATTCTGAAGTTTTCATCCAAAGGAAGACCTGTGTCGCACTCAACTCTTGTGATTGCTGTTTCAACGCTTGTGTAGTTTGAAGAGTCGATTGTGATTGTGACATCTTCTGCTGTGACACTTTCAACCGCGCCGTTTTCATCAAAGTATTTACATTTTGCTTTGAATGCATTGTAGTCAAGGAAATGATTATCCATATAATCCTTAACTGCATTTCTGAAATAATCAAGGTCATCGCGAGAGTAAGCGTTTTCGAGTTCAATACCTGCGAATGTCACTGAACCATCAGTCTCACCATTGAGTATTGACTCATCGTCAAATGCCCAACCTGCAAATGTTTTATAAACCTTTTTAACGTATTCGTATACAGAGTTTGAACCTGTAAGAGTATGTGACTTCAAGAAGAGCTCTGTGTTGTCCAAAGTCTCAGGCAACTTTGTTGCCTTCCAGTGTCTCTTCTCTGAAAGTTTACGAGTATAATTATTGTCGCTATCAACAAGATAGTTCTTTGACTTGATGAAGATGAAATCTTCCATAAGAGCAATGTCAATATCATCTGCTGAGAACAATGAACGGTGAATCATTTCACCTTCTCTAGGCTCTCTAGGAATGTAAGGACCTTCTCTCATTACAAGGTGATTTCCGTTGCCTAAATTACCTATACCGTAAAGTGCATCTTCATTACCTGTAGAACCTTCATCATTAGGATTGCTTCTGTAAATACGGAATGCAACATCATTAGGATTTACCAATTCTGTTTCAATGATGTTATCGCCATCAGTAATCTTTCCTACAGGAATACCGTGAGCAAGGTCGTTCCAAACATAAATGCCATCGTCTCTTTGTCTGAAGCTGTCTGCAACGTTTGTATCAAACAATGATGCATAAACTTCAACAGGCTTTTCACCTGCAGGTACAGGAGTAAGTTGAACTGCAACTGATGATTTGTAATACATAAGACCGAAGTCATCAGTTTCATTTGGTCCGATTGATGGGTTTCTTCCAAGAGTTGCAACAAATGCATTAAGGTCTTCGTCCCAGATAACATTTGTGACTGCACCTTCAAGTTCAGGAATACCTTCAACTTTGCTGAATGTTGCATTGTTTACTGCATCAAAATTGATAGGCTCATCGTTTTCATAAATACCTGCTGGAGTAATAACTTCAACATTGCTTCCGTTTACTGCAACGAACAATGCCTTTTGCTCAATGTTTGTTGTGATTGTATGAGTTGCATATCCACCACCTGAAAGACATACAGCGCCTTCAACAGAGTCACCTGCGTTCAACATTTGAAGAACAAGGTTGAATGTTGATGGGTCGTCTACAGGAGACTCGATTGCGTTAGGTTTCTTAAGGTTGATAAGACCTTCAAACACCAAGAGGTTTTTATAGTACTTAAACTCAGGTACGTCTGAAACAATATATCTTGGGTCGATTGATTTTCTGAGTGATACGTTTTCATATGTAGGAGCAACAAGATCTGTCTCTGGGTCATCAAAGTTTACACCTACATCTTCGTACGCAGGCAACTTAATTATATTACCTTCAGTATCAATACGACAAGGAAGAATGTCGTTCAAAGTTGTTGTGACATCTTTGTCATATATTCTTGAGAAAGGTTGTGTTCTTTTTCCTGATACGAAATATTCACCTTTATCTGTGATACCGTAAACTTCACCCTTAAATTCTTTTGTACCTTCAAATACTCTTGAGTTCAAAAGAGGTGTGTAAATTGAACGGAGGTCAACTTCCTGAATAGATACAAACTTATCAGATGTTGAGAGGTCAGAGATACTGAAAGGTTGTAAAGCAACGCCTTTAATGTATGCTTCTTTTGTAATATCAGTTGAACCTTCAAACTGTGTATTGCTTGTTTGATAAGTTCCGAACAAGAACTTCAAATCTTTAAAGTACTTCTGTTCCTCAAACTTAATTGCAATCTTTTCATTCTCTGATGCAAATGTTTCACTATCTCCGCTGCCTACAACAGGTGCAGCGATTGTGTAGAACACATTGTTGTCTCTATCGTATCTGATAGCTGACTGTGAGATATTAAATTCAATTTCGTTCTTCTTATTGCCATTGATGTAATCATTAAACTTATAGCCCTTACCAATGAATTGTGGGTCCATAAACAAGTTAATGTCATAAGAACCGTTTGCAATATATTTTCTAGGCAACTTAATAATGTTGAAAATGATGTATGAGTAATTGATAAATGAATTACCCAAATCCATTTCCCAGCCTTCCAAGTCGTGACTTACTGCAAGCCAAGTTATTTCTTCGCCACTGCTCTGTGAGAGGTCTTGTTTCTGTGTAATACGTAACTTACTGTACACAGAGAAGATTGGACGATTGAAATATCCATAGTACAAGTTCTCTTCTGTTTTTGTGATAAGAGGAAGAGGTTTGATTGCATCAGTAGTACAAATTGTGTAATTCTTATGAACATTGATAAGTTCAGCTGCGCTTCCATTCCAGAAAAGACCAAGTGTATCATAAGACTTAAGACCGAAGAAATCAGGAAGCTTATCATTAAGTTCATCTTTCTCTTCAAGCCCTACTCCGTTTTGGTCTATTTGGTCAAACTCTGTTGCAGGTTTTCCATCAGCCTTAAGCGTATCCCAATTACCTTTTATATAAGAGAACAAAATCAATCTGTTTTCAAATGGGCCGTTCCAAGAATCATCAAGAATAAACTCAGTACCATCACCTGTAATAACGTATTCGCCATTTACTTTATCGTCGATTTGAACTTCTGTCACATCCTTTCCAATGAAATGGCCTTCGCTGTCTTTCAAGACTGCTCTTGCTTCATCTTCTGTTTTGAATATTTGAACATTGCGAATAATGTAAGCTTTGTATCTAAGTGCCTTTTCGATGTTTGCACTGCTGCTGCTATAAAAAGCTTTAAGCATCAACAATCTTCTTAATATTTCATTGCGGTCTATACCTAAGAAGTTTGCAATACGGTCATCTTTATTATCTGCCACATAAGCATCATTATAAAGCTTGCTGTAATTAACATCTGAGAAAAGACCTGCACCTAAGATGTCATAGAAGATTGTATTAAAGTGATACAATTGAGCGCCGAATACACCACCATTATAAATATCATATCTTGTGTATCTGTTGAACTTCTTACTGTCTCTATCAGCGGTTTCTTGTGTTATACCTGATGCTTCAAGGTCTTTTGTAAACCAAAGGTCAGCTTTGTTCTCACCGTATTTTGAACCGTCTGCAAAATAGTAGTACTGAATACCGTCAGCGATAGAATCTTTAAGGTCAGAAACGATAGGATAAGCATCGATGAAGTTTGAGTACAACTCATCAGCTTTTGAAATCTTCAACTCATTTTTCTTTGTAATGTTTTTGAATCCCTGTTCATAGAACAAAGCATCAATAATTGTATAAGTCTTACCATTTTGGAAAGTCTTCAATTGAATGTTGTATTCATTAAGAGGAATTTCAAATATTGGGTTGTCGATATTTTCGTATGTATGGTAAACTGAAGATGCGTCTGCCAAAGTATTTACTTTTGAGTAAGTTGATCTTTTCTTCAACTTTGTTTCACCAACAGTTCTCCAGTCGTCAATTGTATCTTCAGGATTTCCACCTTTTGTTGGCTCAATCTGATGATCCCAGAATGTTGCACCATAAACGTTAGGATAGAAAATATCTGACATCAATTTGAAGTAAGATTTATAATTCTTACCGCCAGTACCAATCTGAACATAAGCAGGAATTGTTGTATCGTCCCAGTTATTTGTTTGGAACAATGTCTTCAACTTTTCATCTGTGTAATCAGAGTTCTTAATCAAAGATGCATATCCTGACAAGTCAGTGTTCAAGATAACATTTGCGCCAACGTTTATATTTTCTTTTGCGAGAGCAAGTTCGTTATTGTTTTGAATGTAGTCAAGCCAATCAACATTCATCAAGTTTTCAGTGTGTCCGTTGTAGTTCTTTGCACTAATCAACTTGTCTGCCTTAATATCAACAAATACATCTCTTGTGTATTTTGCGATTGAAGGAGTCAAGTATTCATTAGGGTCACTGCCAAGCTTATCACCGTAAAGGTATTTAACTACCTGACGGAAAGTCTTAGGATTGAGAATTTGTTTATCTCTTAAGTCACCGTCAAATACAACAGCTGAAACATCAGGCCATTCTTTTGTGCCATATACACCGTGGTCAAAGAAAGAAACCTTATCATAAATACCCAAGTCATTCATTACTCTTTTGTAATTGAATGGGTCATCTTTAACTTCATTAGGTGTTGTTGTGACTGGGCATTCAAAGTGATATGTCAAGTAGCCACCTTTAGGGATTGATGTATTCAATGTCAATGAGTTGTTGCCTAATGATGTGACATAAGCGTTTCCAATTCCTGGGCCACGTACTCTTGAACCTACACCGATTGACTCAAACTTTTTCTTTGCGTCATCAGTCAAGAACTGCATCTCGTGTGTTACTTGATTAGCCTTTTTATCAACAAATACCTGTGCAGTCACAGTGTATGTCTTTTCATTATAAATTTCAAACTTTACAGTTGACTTGTAAATAAGAGCTTTATCATCATCAAGGATATTACTATAAAGTTGTCCAATCTGTGATGTGTCTTTAATCAATTTGCTCAAATCAACTTGTGCAAGATAGTAAGTCTTTTCAAATGTATCGTTTTCGTAATTTCTTTCTAATGGGATTGCACCATTAAGAGGGTCAATAGGCAAAACTGAAACATTACCAAGATTGAAGCTTTCGATAAAACCGTTATCTAACAAGAATTGATATTTACCGTAAATACCCTGTTCACCAACTTGTCCCAAGAATACAACTTTGCTATCATAGCCAAATGATATGATACCATCTTTAATGAGAAGTTCTTTATTCTTTCTGAGACGAGCAAGTTCTGCATTAGCTTTTGTAAGGTCTTCAATTGCGTCTTTAATCTTTTCTTCAGCGTCCTTATAATCTGACCAATAAGAATATGCAAACTCTTCAAGTTTTGCAATTGCAGCATTAAGAGATTCCTGTTCTTCTTCAGTAAGTGTTTCTTTTACAGACAACTCTTCGTATGTTTCAAGAGGTGTATCAGTAAGAGTATTTTCAACTTGATGTATCAAAGCACGAGCTCTTGCCATATCTCTGTCATATTGCAAAATCTCTTCATTGATTTCATCAATAACATCATAGCAGTTATCACCATAAAGTGTGCGGAACATTTGTTCTGACTTTGTTTCTGGGATAGCTTTAACTACAAATCTGATTGAGTCAAGGTATGATGCTGTGAAAGGTCCCTGTGACATTGTTTTCCAATTACATTTCAATGAACCGTGCAATACGATGTAATCGCCGTCTCTGTTCTGAACAACAATTGCAGAGCTATCATCAGATACGACATCATTATTCAATTCGTCAAAAGGTGAATAATTTTTGATTGCGAGGTAGTCGTTGATGCTGTGTTCGTGATGGAATGTGGCTTCAAGAGTACCCCAAGATGCGCCTACAACTTCATAAGTTGTTGTATTTTTCATTGAGGCATCATCAAAAGAAATGAAGTCGCCTTTCACAAGAGATGTACCTGTCAATTCAGGCGATACTTTATTTACGATAGCGCCTGAGTCGAATTCTGTTTCACCGTACATTTTAATCATTTCTTCAGGAGGAAGAACGATTGTATTTTTTACAAATGAGTTGTATGCAAACTCAACAGTGTCTCTGATTGACTCATAACCTTTAAGAGCATCATAACCTGCACAGAAGTGGAATATAGGTCTTAAATATTCTGAGAAGAAGTTCTTTGAACGGTTAGCTTTACCGTCTGCCCCGAAAGTCATATCCCAGTTCTTAATATTTGTTGAGTCAAGGTTGTGATCTTTTTGGAACTGTTCGAGTTCGTCAATGCTCTTATACTTATAAAGTTTCAAATATGAAGGTCTTGTCAAAGCAGACAACTGGAATCCGTAAATCTTGTCATCTGAAGAAACATAATTTACATAGTCTTTGTTGTCAACTGTTGTAATTTTTGGCTCAAGAATATTGTACTGCTTTAAGTTTGCAATTGAACCTACGATGTCTTCATTGTGGTTTGTGAAGAATGAGAAGTCGTTTTCTTTGTAAATACGGTGGTCTTGTAAAGTTGAGTAGCCATCTTTTGCTGATACAAACTCAAATATGAAATCTTCAAACCCAGGGAGTGTGTAAGCAGGAAGCATAACAGAGTTTGATGATACGAATGATGTATCACGGCTATCACCGTTGAAATCGATACGACGGAACAATGTCTGATAGCGTTCATCAAAAGTATCAATAATATAATTCTTTACAGGAATATCACTTTGTTTATAAATTACTGTTTCATTACCTAATTCATCTCTAACTGTTTCACTTGTGCCCATCATAGGTGCAATTGTCAAGTTCTTTCCGATTGGGAATACCATAATGTCTTCGTATGCATCGTGTCCTGTCATACGATAACCCAATGTTGAACCGAAGAACTTTCTTCTTGCAGCGTTTGATGTCAAGTTACGAAGATTGAGTTTGAACTCTTCTGAACCATCAACATCACCGATAGAGTCAGCAACAAGTTTGAAGAATTCATTATTAGGTTTATAATCAACCATTGCAGCTGCATTGTTGAAAGCATCAAGAACTTCGTTTCTTGTAAGCAAGTTCAACCAATCAGGATGGTCTGGGTAAATACAATTGAGGTAGCGATAAATTTCGTGAAGGAACAAGTCTTGCTCAACAGCAAGTGTACCGTTAATTTCTGTTCTGTGAAATTTTGGAACATTCTCTTCATAAGATTCAGTATCAGGATTCCACTTTTCTCCAACGCTTGGGCCATAAGAAGCTGCCTGTTTTCCGTTTACAATTTTAACAGGTGGAGCGATAAGTTCTCTTACTTCTGGGTTGCCATCAGCATCAACGCCTTCAATGTATTTGCCTCCTACAGGCAAGTCATAGTCAACGTTTTCTTCACCAATAAGCCATTTCCAAGTTTCATTCTGTAATGAATGGTGCATCTGCTGGAAAGTTCTTACAGCAGGTACTTCGTTAGTGATTTGAACCCTTGTCTCTAAATCAAATTCTGAGTTGCTTGTGTACATTCTAACCTCAATTTATTTTTAATTAGTTTGATTTTGAAGTGCTTCAGCTTTTTGCTCTGCAGGTGTCTTAATTCCTAAACCTTGTAAGAGGTTTTGCAATTGGAACATACCTTGAAGAATTGCCTGTGCTTCATCTTTTGCTCCACAGTTTTCATTCAAGTTCTTTGCACTTTCTGCATTTTGTCCAATTGAAATGTTTACCTGCGCTTGCTGCTGTTTTTCCATTTGAGCTCTTGCAGCAATATCAGCATTTATTTCCGAAGTCATAAGTTGGAATGTTGGTCCCAAAACTTTTGATACACGGTCATTAAGATTAACAAAGTTGTTAGTATGTAATGCAATCAACTCTTTTGAAGAGAAGCCGCCATTCTTTTCTGACAATTGAAGTCGAGCTCTAATCTCTTTTTCAATATCTTTTTGAAAGTCGTACTCTTCGCTGATAATATTGAATGTATGTTTTGTGAAAGATGCAAGTGAAGATTCAACGTCTCTTACAGGAGCTTCATTCATACGAGCCTGCTGAACATTCTTCGAGTTTGTTTTTGCAAGTTCATTCATTTCTTGAAGAATTGCGATATTGTTGTCTGCCTCTTCTTTAGTCAACTCTTCTTCCATTTTCAAGAATCTCCTTTTTGATACGGTTTTCGTTATAGTGTTCAATAAATCTTTGCAATTGTTGAACCCTTACTCCAAGTTTAACAGAACTTAATTCGTCATCTTGAATAACCTCTTTTATTTCGTCCCACGATAAATCTTTGAAATGTCTTAAATAATAACACAACGCTATCTGAATTGTTTCTTTGAAGTCAGACTTCGTTGGGAACTTGACTGTCTTCCCGCTAAGGAGTTCAATCACTTCCATAAACTTTTCAGTTCCCAAAAGATTATATAATTCAACCAAAACAAGTTGCTTATCGTCTTTTTCGGAATTCTTTAGCATATTAAGTTTTATTAAGTCCTTTACAAGATCATTTACTGGGTTATCTTTAATAATGTCATTCACATTCTGTTGAAAAATTGTCATCGGCTTTTCAAATAAGTTTTTATCACCCATTAAAGTTCTCCTAAAAAATTAGTCATACTAGTCAATTTTCAACTAATTCAATTATGGCAAGAGATGAATACATTAAAAGTTATTATGAAGATGAGATAAGCTCAAAATGGATTGACATACACCAATCAGTTAAATGTTGTATTGAAAAGTTCTTAGCTGATTTGTTGTTTCAAAAAGATAAGAGCCGTGTTGTATTCTCTCCTTCAGATTCAGTTTTCCGTAGAAGAATTGAGACAATGGATAGAGGTAAGATGGAAGATCAGCAGCTCACACCTATTTCATTAAACTTGCCTTTTGCTGCATATCATCAATCAAGTGACTGGGAAGCTGACGACCGTCCTTATGTTCAAAATACATCACAAGCAGTTCTTGGTATTTATGATATGACTTTATACAGAAGACTTCGCTCACTTGCTTGTAAGTCAACATATAAAGCTCAATTGTTTTTCAGTTCTCGTGAAGATGTAAGAGCTGCACAACAATTACTTTACTGGGAACAGGAACCTAAGCACCCTGTGTGGATGTATTCTGTTTTCAATTGGAAAGGGCATCCTATTGCAATCCCAGCATACTTGACAATCGAAAGTATTAACACAACACCTGAATGGGAAGAACTTAACTTCCTTGAGCAACAACGTATATTCCCAGTTGAGGTTGAGTTTACTGTTCGTTCTTATCAGGTTATTATTCCTAAGATTGGAATTGTTCGTCTTCCTTATAGATTTTCAAATTATAATGTTGACGAAGGCGACAATATGTTCCTCACAGAAGAAACTGTTTTGGAATTTGTTTCTGATAAGTGGGATAACATTGACTTGGAAACACCGCCTAACCCTAAAGATGCAGAACTTAATATGTACGCAAAAAAGTTTTTTGAGGACACTGATTATACTGAAGAACAAGTTCAGATTCTTGGAAAACATTTGATGAATACAACAACATACGACATTATTAAGGGATACTTTACAGAAACAACAGAAGTAAACCTTGATGCTTTCTATTATTACGAACCTACATCAACACCTCACTCTGCAGTTATCAAATACAAAATCAAGAATGCGGACCATAAGTATTTCCAAGAGATGCGTATTATTGTCCCAGGAAGAAAAGACCCAATCATTATAACAGATTGTAAGTCAAAAGAAGTTACGATTGAAGGTTTGAACCCACATTCTACTTATGATCTTGTTATCTTGACTTATTCAACAAGTGGAAATATTACAACTTTCAATTTGTCAGTAACGACAAAAGACGACCCGAACGATATGGCACCTACACCTGAAAAAATAAACAAAAAGAAAATCACGGGTCTTGTAGGACAACACATTTAAAACAAAAAAGGCGAGGATTGCTCCTCGCCAATTTTATTTCAACTTTACATTAGTAATCTTCAGAAAACTCTTCACCGAAAGCAAATGCATCTTCATAAGATGGGTCAACTGGTGGGTTGTCCATACTTGCAATTCTGTCAGCTTCGAAATCGTCAAAAGAGAAGTTGTCTTCCTCTTCGAAATCATCGTTAAAGCCGTCTGACAAATCATCTTGAAGGTACTCAGTATCTGCTTCAGGAATCTCTGAATCATAACCTTCACCATCAATGTCTGCTTCATCAAGAATTGCATCGAATGAGAACTCGCCGTTTTCATTCAATTTTTTACCTTCTTTCATTGGCTGCTTTTTGTATTCGTCAAGGTTGATTTCTTTACCTTCGTTTACAATTGCAGACTTAGGTGCGTCGCCTACGTGAGGTGTTGTATCAATTGCAGGAGCAGTTGGTGCATTTCCTTGTGTAGGAGCTTCGCGCTGACCATTGCGGATTGCTTCGCCTGCAGACTTTGTTCTCAAATCTCCAAGAGGGATATTGTCAACATAGTCCTTCAAATTTTTAATGGAATTCTGTCCTGCTCCATTAACCAAGTTAAGAACAGCGTCAGCAGATGCGTTCAACTGAACTGGTAAAACGTGTGCAACATTTCCACCAAGAGCAACTGCAGCCTGTGAAACTGCATCGAAGTCATCAACTATTGAAAGAAGTTTTTGCTCGATTTTGTCTAAAGTACTCCAAAGCTGGTCTGGATTTACTGCCATTTTATTCTCCTATATTTATCAATAATCAGGCTTAGGAATGACCTAACTATTGACTATCGTTTATTTAATTAGTTAGATTATGAAACCTAACTTAAAAGTTCCGCTTGTACAATCAATTGAACATTCGTTCCACTGAACACCTGGGACTACCTTAAGTCTGTCAAGCAAATACTTTGCATCTTCTGCAATATCTTGCTGTGAAATATCAGTTCCAATCCAAGATTCAACACTGTATTCAGCATTGACTTCGAACTGAGGCTCACCGTTCAAAATATTAAAGTTTGCATTGAAAGCGCTACCTTTATAGGCTTTATTGTTTCCTAATAATTCAATAAGACCTGCTTCACAAAGAGGCATAACTGTCTTTGTAATGGTAACGATTTTTTGATTAACAATCTGAGGTACCTGAGATATGTTCTTGAAGTTTCCGCTTGCAAAAGATATTGAAGCATCACCTTCAGGATTGATTGCGTCGTATTGTAAAGAAGTGTCCTGAGCAACATTTACATCAGTACCATCATCAAGTTCAAGTGGTTGTCCTTCTGATGATGTACCTACGCCTGCTGGCATTGGAGCAGAGGCTGGCATTTTCATAGGAGCGTCACCTGTTTCCTGTTGGTCCTGAGCAGCACTTGCAACTTGGTCACCTGAGTCAACTGTTGGGTCTACATCGACACCATTGTCTTCAGGTTGTTCTGCAGGAGCAGCCTGCTGTGTATTATCAGCAGGAGCAGCGGCTGCGGGTTGTGCAGCTGCAGTATTCTGTGTTTGCTGTTCTTCTGTCTGATTTTTGTTTTCTTCGTCCATATAGAATTAGTTAATATAATTCAGAGGTATAAGATGAGCTCGAAAGCAAAAAAGGTTGGAAAGAACATTTTAAAGAATGAATCATTAAAAGCAACAAAAAGCATATCTGAAAATCTTGTTATGATGGGACATTGTAAATGTTCTGCTCCTATTTTCAGTTATATTGATACTGAAGATAAGAAGTCGAGATTTGATATGTATTGTATGGGATGCGGTTATGTATCAGATATTCGTTTCCCAAGAAATGAAGATGAATTCTTTATGAAGCACCCACATTCTCCTCTTGAAATGCTTATTGCAGCATACAAGGATAGAGGTGTTGAAATTACTGATGAGGAAGTCGCAAACGAACCTCAGTCAGAATTTGTAGGTACTTACAGGAAAGGTGAAGATGAGCAGGGAAAGTAATATTGAAGTCTTCAGAGACAGTTGTGCAAGAATTGCAAACACAAAAGAATTGCAGGATGCAATAGCTTACACAAATCAGTATATGCAGATAATTCCTGAAGGAAAGGAATTGAAGCTTGAACCTTCAATTTATTCAACTTCTGCAAACATTGCAGTCATAAAGTCAGGAACATTTGATGCAGCAAGAAGTTTGTATGAAAAGCTCGGCGGTAATGTTGGAGTGTTAAACTTTGCTTCAGCAACAACTGCAGGCGGTGGTGTTGTAAAAGGCGCAACTGCACAGGAAGAGTGTCTTTGTCGTTGTTCGACATTATATAACACAATATCAAATGAAAAGTGTTGGAACGAGTTTTATAAGCCACATCGCGATAATCTCGACCCGCTTCATAATGATGATATTATTTGGACTCCAAAAGTTGCAGTTTTCAAGGCTGACGACTATTCATTGTTGAAAAGCCCATATCCGAAGATTGATGTTATTACTTGTGCCGCGCCTAATCTTCGTGAAAAGAATGTTGATATGTTCAATGTTGATAAGGCAATAGACCGCAAAGTCAGCAACGAAGAACTTTATAACATTCATTTGAAAAGAGCTTGTCGTATTTTTGATGTTGCTTATAAGAAGAAGGTAGATCACATCGTTGTAGGCGCTTTTGGATGCGGTGCATTTAAGAACGACCCAGCAACTGTTGCAAAAGCTTGGAAGGACGCTGCATATAACAGCTGTACTCTTTTTAAGACAATTGTTTTTGCAATTTATGACGGGCCTTATTCAAATAACTTTGAAGTTTTCAAAGGAATAATTAAACCCGAGTAAAAAACACTTTATATTATATTTGTATGGAAGACAAGAATTGGAAACCTTGGGATAAAGAAGCTTATTTCACAATCAAAAAAGGCCGCTATTGGCTGAAACTTAAGAACGGTGAAGTTTGCTACGATGACTTCAAATACCGTGGTTCTTTGGGCTGGGGTTTTTCAGGCTACGCACACAGTGTAGGTATTGTCGAGTACGCAGAATTCTAGGAGAAAAAATTGGCAAATTGGTCAGCATCAAGAGTTGGATGTTTTGTTGAATGTCCGCTTAAATATAAACTCAATTACGTTGAACATTGGAAATCTTCAGCTCCCGTAAACACACAGCTTGCAGATAAGGGATCTGCTTTTCACGAAACAGCTGAAAAGTATCACACAGGTATGTCTGAAGAAGACTTTTGGAAAATTCTTAATGAAAGAATTGAACATTACAAAGTAAACGTAACTGACCCAGAAAAAGAATTTTATTACGATTATCATCCTGCTGTTGCAAAGTTTTTCGCCTTTTGGAATAAATTGATTGCTCCAAAAGAAGCAGAGGGATGGAAAGTTTCTCAGGAAGGCAAAGTAAAAAATACAATCAAAGATGAACCTTTTATCGGTTATCTTGACTTGTGTCTTGAAAAAGATGATGAAATAATTATCTACGATTATAAGACAGGTGCTTCAATCAACGCAAACTCTTACAAGCCTCAGCAAGTTTTGTATGCTTATATGAAAGGTCTTGAAAAGGGTTGGACAATTGAACAGACTGCTGCTCGTGTAAAGTTGTTTATCTTCGGTCCTATGCAGAAGGATTTGGAAAATAAAACAGTTGAGCAGAATATGCTTCGCGGTGTAAAAGAGATTAAGTACACTGTTGAAGAAATGAAGGACTTAATCAACAATCACTATATTGGAAACATCGAAGCAATTCACACAATGAATTGGTCAAGAGCTCGTGGCATTATGTCACATTCTTGTTCTTGGTGCCCATATTGTGGTAGTGCTCCAAATGATAAAGGATTTACAGGTTGTCCTGCAACTGTCAAAGCTGGATTTATGACTCCTGACGGAGTTGAGTTTACTCAGTAGCGTGATTTTCCCAACAGAATATCATAGGATATAATTTAGCATTTATTGAACCAACACCTACACCGTTGAGATTTTTAATCTTGACGGTGTCTTGGATTCTAGTAAAGAATTGTTCGCCAAGATAGTGAACATAGAACTTTGCTTTTTCACCCACTTTACGTTCAAGTTGTTTATAGTCATCATACTTATAACTCAAATCTTGTGTACTATAAGGCGCAGTATATTCGTCAGTACCAATCGAAGATACTGTAGTAATAGTATAAGCGCTATTAGTATTTTGATTATAAGTAGCAAGACTATATTTTAATCTTTCAAATCCTTCGATGTGTAAAAACGTTTTATATGGTACACCTGATTTTATTAAACAATTTTTGTAATAATCGTCTTTATAATAAGGGTGATCTGTTGAACCTAATTTAGTTTCAGCGCCGCTTGGAATGCCCCAATTTTGAATAACTATAGCTTCGTTATATATATTTGCTGCTCCTATTGCAGTTGTACTTCCCACTGACCTAGATATTTTTAACTCTTGGGTTGACTCTGAAAGGACTTCTTTATCAACAGTATAATCTTCAGGGTGGCCTTCGCCGCCTTCGTAAACAATACCATCAAGAACGTATAAGTTGTCTTTCAAGAATTGAAATAATTGGTCATCATACCCAGTCTCTGCGTTTTCAACTACAAAGTTAAGTTTGAAAGCGCCATAAAATTGAGCTCTTTTCTTGACTTTAATAATAGGAAGGATGATTGCGTTTCCTTGTACAGTGTCACCGCCTTCTGGGAAAGGCATAGCGCTTTTATTAAACCAAATGCTGTAATCATTTTTATCTTCAGGAATGTCAATAATGAAAGCGTATTTAGGTGTTGATTGGTCGCCGCCAAAATAATCAGTGTATGTCTTAGCGCTACCCACACCCGCATCATCATAAACTGCACCTTGAAGTGTAAGATGCTTAAGAGTCACTTTTATTGTAGAAGAACCGCTTGGGTCACAAGCGGTATATACCAAGTCTAATAACATTTAAAATCCTATTAGGCTATTTTTACAAGCTCTTCAAATGTAAGATTGCTTGCTTCTGTACCATCAATTGACACTGCGCCCTGAATTGCTTCAGCTTCAGGTGTTTCACCTGCAGGTAAAGTCAAAACATACAAGATTGATTTAATTGCATCAGCTGCATCTTCAACACTTGTTATGCCTGCTTGTACATCAAGATTTTTAGTCACACCTTCAATCTTAACCGGAGTTGCGCCCTTCTTTGCATACAAAGTGCCTTGGTCTATCCCAGTAATATTGCTTACAGAGATTGCACCATCTTCCAATCTTACTTCATAAGAAGCGCCACTAACATTTGTTATTGTTGCTTCATATTTCTTTGTTGCTGCCATTTTATATCTCCTAATATTTAGTCGTTGCTGATAGGTTGCTCTTCTTCAACTGAAGTCAAACTATTTCCCTTAAGTACATCCTCTGTAATGAATGGACTTATACTGTTAGCTTTATCAATACTGTCTGTGACAACGCTTGACAATCTATTTGACTTTTCAATTGTATCTTCTACGAAAGCACCTAAGTTATTTCCTTTGAGACCATTTTCTTCAATGTATGGAGTCAAGTTGTTGCCTTTTTCAATTGTACCTAAGAGGAAGTCTTGTTTGTAAGAAGAACCATTGCTGTCATCTTTTGCAACATAATCAAACCAAGCCTCATAAGTAATCTTATCTTTGGTATCAATGATGCGCATCTTACGCATATCTTTACCAAATCTCTTTACTACAGGACCTACAACTTCAAGAGAACCAACATTAGGAGTATGACCTTCTTTCCAAATAAAGTCCTCACTTTCTCCGTTGCGGTCAATTTGAATTGCCTTATCTGAAATAACTGTAATGTTGCTACATTTGAGGTAAGCAAGGATAACAGCTTGTTCTTTAACTTGCTGACACTTTGCTTCATATTCATCTCTCAACTGAGCCATCATATCTGCAACATAAGCTTTCATTGCAGCAGGTGTCACAACATCGCCATCAGATTGTTCTGTTGCATCATCTTTAATAATTGTCTCTTCATCAGTAGCCTGAAGATTTGCATTTACATCGTCAACTAAACGGTTTGCAACATTTGTCTCTTCAATTGCTCCCCAAAGAGTTTCTGCTTCGATAGGTGACTCTGCAGACTTTGTACCAATCTCATCGTCGATGCTGTCAAGTCTTTCGCCAATTCCACCAATACTTTCATTAGTATCATCTACGAATTGATTAAATCTTTCATCAATATCAATTGCTGCAACATCAAGCTTGTTGATGTATGAGTAAAGTTTATTGAGAGCAGCGTGTACGCCTTCAGCCTTAACTGCATCTGGATTTGTTTCAACTTTTGAAGTAATGTGATGTCCTTCAGATGTTGCAGGAATTACATAATTCCATTCAACAGGATAACCGTTAGGATCGTCACCTAATACCTTTTCGAGTTTAAGTGTATTGTAGTAAGATTGCAAAGCAATCTCAACAAGTGTATAAGTACCTGAGTTTTGAATGTAATCTTTGCTATATGCAGTTGTGCAATACTTCTTACCGTTTACATATACTTCTTTTTCTTCACTGTCGTCAATATCTTCAAAAGTAAGATGTAAATTACCTGTGAAGTAATTTGAGTCAGCATTATTTCCGAAGCCGATGTAATTGTAAATTGCCTTAACCCAATCTTCAAGAATGTCGATACGGTTAAGTCTCTTTCTTGTTGAACCTGCCTGTAAGATAAAGTCGTTACGATGTCCATCAGCAACAGGAGAGTCACCGTCAGCAACAGCAATATGGGCCTTAGGTGTTGCTGGGTCATAACCGTTTACACCGTTATAAATTGCATCAACTGTTCCTGTAAGAGGTTCTGCTGTTCCTTCGCCTACATTCAATCTGTAAGCCTTAGGAACATTATAAAGCATCTTATACAATGCATCAATTACTGAAATACCGTTAGGTGAGTTCTTGAAGTTGTCATCCCTTTCATCAGCAACATTAAAGTGTACTGAACCTGTCTTGTTATCTGAATCGTCAGCGTTCTCTAAGTCTGAACCGTAGAGCAATTTAAGAACTGCTCTCATATCAGATGTCACTGTATAATCAGGTGTAGGAACTTCACCGTTAGGTGCAAGAGCTTCATAAGCATCTTTTGTAATTCTTACATTACCGTTCTTATATGAATCGTAATCAGTACCAAGTTTGGCGTTGTTATAGCCCAAGTTCATTTCACTGTTCTTGATACGTTTGATTGCATCATAAATTGCATCGTATGCATCAAGGTCATTTACTGTGTCGTGAACAGGTTTTACCCAATCTTCTGCAGTAATTGCTTTTGCTGCAGCTGTTCTTTCATCGTCTTCAACTTTGTCTGCATACAAGCCTGTGCCGTGGAAACAGAGTCCTGAGTTGCCTCTTAAGAACTTCATATAGTCATCAATTGATGTCACGCCTGAGTAAGCGCCTTCACCAACACGAGCTATATCAGTTGTAAAGTCTGTCTTGTTTGCAATTCTTGAGAACATCAAAGTCAATGCTTTTTCAATGTCGTCAAGTCTCTTAAGAACAGTATAATGATTGCGAGAGTTTTTGTTATTTGTAAGTTCTGCAGTATTATCGTATGTTGTTGATACTGTGTTGTCTGCATTTACTTTCCAATTGTTTTCATTGTTTGCAAGGTCTTTCCAAGGTGTCAACTTTGTCTTAACCAAGTTGTTTTCACTACCTGAGAGAAGTTCAATAATAACATCAAGAATTGATGCCTTGCCAAAAATATCTTCAATCTTTTCAGGTGAACGAGCACTGAATGAATCAATCATTTCTGTACTTGCTGACTCATTGTTTTCAACACCATACAAGTCTCTACCGTTGTATGTATTTACTTTTGCTCTTGTTGCACCGTAAGTCAAATCGAAGTTGTAAAGGTCCTGAAGAATCTTATCAATTCTTGAAAGGCCTTTCTTAACATATATACCGTTTTCAACATCTTCAATTGAACCATCAGAATAAACATCGCGAAGGAGTGTTGCCAAAGTTCCACGAATGTAATCGAGTTTCTTTGGATTCTTTTTGATGTCGTCCTCACCGTTTACATTGATTGTGAGCTGATTGAGTTTTGCTACGATTCTATTGATTGCATCGTTGATACCATCAAAGTCATCAATCTCTTCTGGGTTTGGAGTATATGTTGTATCTGTTGGGTACTTAACTGCATCTTCGCTACCGAAGTCGTTATCGTTTGCAGCATCAGGAACAAGTGCTTCATTAAGGACAGCTTCTTCTGTAATATCTGCAACATCAGGATATGTTGTACCCATACCCTCTGTAAGGAAGATTCTTGTTTGATTATCGTCCTTTGCAGCTTCACCGTTTACTTCTTTATCAATCAAGTCGAGACGCGAATAGTTTTCACCGTCTTCAGACCAACCACCAAGTTCATTGATATTTGTTGGGTCAGCATTTTGGAATACTTCACGACACAATGCTTTAACCAAACGGTTAAGACCTGCGATTGTTGACTTTTGGTCGTTTGCTGTAAAGTTTGGATTCTTTTCATCATCACCTGGGAGTGTAGGAGAATCCTTACCGTATGTTGATACTTCAAGGTTGAGTAATCTTTCCTGTGTTTCTTTTGCAGCTTTCAAAAGAATACCGATAACAGTTGACTCACGCATACCCTGTTCTGGGTTGTCAGTTACGAGTTTGAGGTATTCTGCAATAGAAGCTTTTTCTTCATCAGTGTATGTATACTCAACTTCATCTAATGCAGTCTTGTTTGTCAACTCTGCATCACTTGCAAAGTTTTCTTTTGTTGCAGCAATTCTTTCAACGATAATACCAAAATATCTCTTGTACCATTCAGAGTCGTCAGCCAAGTATTCTCTGTTATATTTGAATGTTGCAAGAGGCATTTCATAGATTGCCTGCAAAGCTTCATTCAAAGTTGGCTCTTCATCACCAACATACTTATCTGAATATTCACTTCCGATAGCAGGAGAGTTCTTGCTTTCGAATCTTGAAAGAACATACTTCTTTTTGATTGAAGATGTTTGAACAAAGTTGCCGTACAAGCTTAATGGATTTTCTTCATCATCTTCAAAGTAAATGTCGTGTTCATTATCAGAGAACTTATACTTGATATTCATTGACTTGTTGTTGCCGCCAACACTACCGCGTATTCTCTGAACATAATCAAAGCCGTTACGAATATCAATATCTTCTATGAGTTCAGAAGTATTGCCGTAAGTTTTGATTGTATGTTTAATAAGATTACCGTCTGCATCTCTGTATTCTGTCAAGTTACCGAGACGAGTTCTATAATCACCTGAAGTTGTCTTTTGTGTATAAGGAATTGTGATTGCAGTTGCAGCATTCTCTTTCTCAACATAAGTATTGTTCAAATCCTCTACAACGTTATTTGCAAGGATATGCTGAGGATAACCTAAGTTTGCAGATTGCAATGTTTTTGCATTGAGGTTTCCTTCATAACCATCATTTACAATTCCGTGTGGATTAACATCATTATTTGCTACAGCATTTTTAACTGCTAACTCTTTATGAGCTTTGAACATATATGAAGGAAGCAATGCGTAAGGCTCATTTAAGATGCTTGATTGCAAACTTGCTTTATGTGAGATTGCAGTATCTTCAGTTTCGTTCTGATAATAATACTTTAATATTCCGTTGTAATAATCAAGGAATGCGCCGTTTGCAGCTGCAGGATTCTTCAAACGAAGGTTTGTGTTGAGAGTATATGATGCCAAGTCATCTTCGCTTTCAAGAACTTCACCGTTCAATTTGATTGACTGAATATAACCATTTATGTCAGCTCTTCTTTCTGTTGAACCAAGCAATAAGTCTTTTGTGTAAACTCTTCTGTAAAGGTCCTGACGAACAGCATTACCTGAGATTGCGTGGCTTACCCAAGGCTGGTCAGTTGCATCAACCAAAGACTCTTTTACATAATCTTTGAAAAGAGCTTCAACATCGAACTGTCTTGAATAGTAGTCGTGTTTTACAACAAAGATTCTTGCACGACGTCCAGCAAGTGAACGAGGTGGAGAGAATGGGTCAGCCTGATAACAAATACCCATAGCTGTATCATCGTTATCAACTTCTTCAGGACCCTGTGTTCCATTGTAAGCTGCTCTCAATACCCAAGTTCCGTAAGGATTTGAGTCAGAAGGTTGAACTGTCTGTGTGACTGTCCATTTATAACCAAAATATGTAAATGCATCAACTGAATGGAAGCCTGGGTCAATTTGTGTCCATTCAGGAACATCGTTATCTGATAAGTCAGCAAAGAACTTGATGTCGAGATTTTCCAAATCTGGGATTTGAATATGGTCTTCTTCAGGACCGTAAATCATAAGAGGAGTAATATCGATGTCAGGTATTCTTGCCTGATGTGTTAACACAATTCCGTTGTCGTCTTTAGGATATTCAATATCAACGAAACGACGAACAAAAGGTGTTCTTGGCATTTCTTTATAAACGCCTTCTGCAAGCCATTTAATTTGTGCAGGAGTATAAGACTCTTCTTCACCTGTATGTTTTTGATACTTAACTTTTGGAATAATAAATCCATCTTTCCAAACTTCGTCTTCACCTGCACCGAAGTTGTATGAACCACGCTGTAAGTCAGCTTCGTCATACCAGTTCTTGAGTCTCTTATAAAGAAGTTCGTGTCCTTCATATTCAACAGGCTGACCGTTCATCAATACGAATCCGAATTCAGCTTCGCCTTTGATTGAAGGTTTCATATAACCTACAGGAAGGTCACCATTATTATATTGTCTTGCATCACAACAATCGACAATTATAGCATCTTTATATTGTGCATAACCAATTGAAATGATTGAGTTGTAATATTCTTGAGGAACTTTGAAAATATTACCGTGTGAGCCAAGGTAATATCTTTCGCCTTCTTCGAAAGGATTTGAGTCATCTCTGAAAAGACCCTGCTTTAAGAAGATTGCGTTTTCACCTTTCTTTACGAGACCAACGTGGCCTGAATTGTAAATACCGATAATATTCTGTCTCTTAGGGTTGCGAATATCAGCAAGTACAGCGTATCCTCTGTTATAGAATGCACCGTGAGATTCAATGTTGAGATCTGATAAGATACCTGTCAAGTTTGATGAAACATAAACATCAAAATAACCACCGATGTCATTTGCCATACAAATAAGACGATGTTTTGTACCGAGTTCAGACTCATCAAAGTTGAGGTCTGTAATATTTGATACGTGGCCATCTTTCAAGGAAACATTTTCCCCTTGTGAAACAAAAGCCATCGCATTCTTAAGTTCAGCCTGCAACTTTGTAATCAAGTTTGCATCTGATGCTTCGCTTACAGCAAGGTTTACTTTTTCGATTGACTCGTCGTAATTTGCTGCGTAATATTTTGCAACCTGATAGAAGGCGCGGTCATTATAGTCATAAGCTTCACCTGAATTGAGAAGCTCTTCTGAGATTTCACCGTTTGTTTGAATGATGTATGTTTTACCGTCAATTCTTTGAAGTGCGATAAAACCTTTAGGCATTGGAGTATTTACAAGCTGATTGATGTTGAAAGAGAACTTGAAGATTTCGTCATCTTCTGCACCTAAAGCAAATACTTTTGTCTTGCAGTTTGTTTCGCCGTTTGCCTGAACTTTTGTATCCCCAATAACAAAGTCTTCACCTACAACAGCTTCAAAGATTGTTGCATCAATAAGTCCACGGTCATCACCTTGTACCTGAACTTCGATTGCGCCAACTTCTTTTTCATTTTCTCTGTCTTTAAGTTTAGCATCTGTTACGAAACCGAGAACAATAACATTGTTATGTGCAAGATATGCTTCTTCTTTTACAAGTGTAAGTTCACCGTCAGCTGAACCTTTTACATAGATTTTCTTACCGATTGAATTTTCGTAATCATCAAAGAATGGTGGCCAATACTCTTCAAACTCAGAGTCAGCATCACCTGCAACTGTATAAGTATCTTCTTCTGTAAAAGCCTGTGCGTAATAGTTGGCATCTTCAATGTATTTACCATTGTTGATGATGTGAATCTTTGGAGCAGTTTTAAGTTCTCCGTCAACTATTTCGTGGTAGCCGTCAGTATATTCCAAAGCAAGACCGATTGTGTTTGTATGTCTTGAAGGATTTGTCAAAACTATATAAGAGTCTGATGAATTAAGGAGAGCTTCATACATCGCCTCATCACCATTTGCAACAATTTCCAAGTCTTCTTTTGTTGCAACAGAAACAGGCTGTCCTCTTTTGATAGCTTGAATTGGAATGTAAGTACTTGTTTGCTGAACCCACTGTTCTTCTGTCGCAATGTCAGAATATCTAAGCTGACCTGTTCTTTCACTTATAAATGTAAGACCTTTTTTCATCATTTTCCTCTATTATAAAAATTAGTAGCGGCTTCTTAATATCGGCAATCTCATATGTTCTGCTTTATAACGCCAAGTACCGTCAGCAGCCATATAAATATCAGCACCTGTATATTTTCCTTGCTCTTCGTGCAACAATTTTGATGTACCGTAGTTTGAAGCCATTATAGGAAGTTGTGTTTCATTTATTTCAGTTGTTCTCTTGAGATTTTTGTCCAAGATATAAACAGGAATAATGCCTGGGCCTTCCATATTTACTTCTTGTCCGCCATCCAAGTCACCTGCAGTAATATCATAACCGCTTGCGCCGTCACCTTTTCCACCAAGTTCGAAGTAAGTATTTGGATTTTCAACATCAGCGTTGTAATCACGGTGCATCTGATACAATGAACCACCTGACAAGATGTTTCTTTCTTCGTCAAGTAATCTCTTACCGAACTTACCTGTGACTGCATAAGTTTTTGATGTAAATACAAAGTTGTTTTCAAGGTTGTATTTATTACCGAGGATTGCTGCTTCAAGTTCGCGGAGAGATAATGGAGCACTTGCGCGTGGTCCGTATTCGTTATCCGCATTTGATGCAGTTTCCATTTTTGTTGTACCAAGAATGTAATCACCTACACGATTAAGTGCTCTTGAATTACCTGTGTATGTTTTGATGCCACTTTCTTCATCAGTTGTAAACTCATCGTTCAATTCAATGTTTTCATTATAGAACTTGTTGAGTCTTGTTGATACTGCGGCAAGTAAATTGTATATTTTATGAGTAATGTTTTCAGGTTGAACAACAAACTCTTTAACACTTACTCTGTTAATTCTGCTATTCTCATCATAACCATATTCAAAGTCGATTGGGTCGATAGCTTTGCTTACACCCTCAAAAGACTGATTGTACTGAGCCATAACAGCTTCTTTCAAAGTTGTATCTTCTGCAACTTCGTTATTAGGTAAAGCAATATTTGTTGGAGTTGAATTGTGTACAGGCTCACCTGAAATCATTTTCTTGATGATGTACCAAAGTTCGTCAATTGTTGGCGACATAATACGACCATCAGTTGTAATGTTTCCTTCTTTACCGATAAGTGTAGGAAGTCTTCCGAGAGCTCTATAGTATTCAGCATCCTCTCTGCTATCTGGGTCGTAGAAGTTGAAAGGTGTGATTCTTTGCAACTCGTTGTCGATATTACGAACAGGAAGAGAATATACTGAACCCAAAACATTTGCGTTTGGAAGATTTTCAATCTCATACTTTTCGTCCATTATGTATGATCTTACAATCAACTCTTCTGCAGTTGATACAACATTTGCGTGAGAGTCGAAATCGTAATCAGTAATTGCCTCAGCACCTAACAACTTGTTTGAAACAAAGTCTTTAAGAGGTGAGTTTGTTGGGATATATGGACGAGAGAACTGTTCAAGGAATTCAGCTAATGTTGATGTATCATCTCCGCCGCCGTCTTCAAGCTGATAATCAAATGCTTCATTATAGCGGTTAAAGTTGTTTCTGATTTTGTCAACATACTGTGATGCAACCATCAAGTTTCTGTGGATAACATCAGCATCCTGATTTAAGTTCTGATTGAAATCATCAGGGTCAATATAGTCGGCACAAAATGGTGCTTTAACCCAGAAGTAAATATAATCAAACAAATGATTAACTTTATCATCGTTTGAAAATTTTGTAAATACTTGGGTTACGTTTTGGTCGTTGATTTCCTGAATAAGTGAAGGCTCATTTGAGTTGAGTAAGACTGCTCCTACAATCAACTTCATAACCATTACTTTTGTCTGATTAAGTTTGATTTTTGTATAAGCAACTTTACCATCTTCAAAAGCCATTGTGTTTGAGAAGATGTCGTCTTTCTGATAACAAATAATGTCAGACTCAAGGTTTGCGTAAGCAATGTCTTGATTTGTTGCTTCAGTTGTAAAACAGTCACCGGCATTGTATGAAACACCGAAGTTATCCTGAAGCATATTTGAGTTCTTATGGAACCATACAGACCAATCTCTGTTTACACCGAAGAATGCTTTAATATCTTCAGGATATAATGCAGCATCTTTATTGTGTAAGTTTACTGTAATATCTGTTCTGTGAAGTATATCGTAAAGTGATTGTCCAAATTCGTATTCATAAGTACCGAACTTACTTCTTCTATCAAAAAGTGCAGGCTCAACATCGAGACAATATCTGTAAAAATCAAGGAATGAAGTTCCCGAGAAAACGCCGTTTGCGTAGAGGTTTCCGTTGTAAATAAGAATGTTGTGACCGAGTGCAGTTCCGTCAAGAAGTTGTCTTGCTGATACTAATACAGCAGTTGGGTTTGGAGCAGATGACATCCAAACTTTCCAAGGTTTCTTTTGGAATGTGTATCTTTTTTCGTATCCGATTTCGTCTTGTGCCATTGTGTCTTCCTTAAATAATTAGTTAAGGAAGACGATGGGTTATACTTGAGAGGCTAATTTTTTAATTTTCTGTTGAATAAGCTGAGTAAGCTCTTCCGAGCCATTATTTTTGATTGTTTTAAGAACATCCTTAAAATTATCGTTCAAAGCAAGGAATGCATCATAATCAGCATCAATCTTTTCGTCTCCCATCTTTTCTCCAAGAAAACGAAGTCCTACTGAACCAACATAAGGAATTTTAATTCTCTTCAAATTTGCGTTTGAGTCTGAAAGCTTGAGCAACCAAACAATCATTGTATATTCCCAAACGTCTTTTATAATATCAGATTTGACACCAAATAAAGAAGATACGTCTTCAAGAAGTTCTTTTGTGTCTCTATCAATTGCAAGCTTTTCCATATAAAAATATTAACACTCTTTAGTGATTTCTCTAATAACGTCTTCTTCAAGGTATTGTGAAATATATTCTTCGCCTCTTGTTTCAACAATTCTTTCTTGAATTAAATGTTGAAGTAAAGAAGCGCAAGCGTCTTTGTCAAGTCCACCCATACAATTGAATGGGTTATTAAGAATATAATATCTGCCAACCAACGGAGAATGTTCGTACATTCCGTGAATAAATGTTTCAAACATTTTCACTGTTTCTTTATTTGCAACGCCGAATGAATACTGCTTGAAAAGTTTTTCACCTCTTTTGATAGATTCCATTGTTTCATCAACTGCAGACTTATCAACATCAGTCGTATGGATTCTTGTCATCATAACATCAACATCTTCTGTTGTGTCGTGTTTTTCTTTTTTGTTTTCAAGTTGAATAATTTGCTTTTTCAAGCCTTCGATTGTTATATCATTTTGCAATCTTTCTTCTTTAAGATCAGCAATCTCTTTTTCCTGAACTTCAATAACTTCTTCAACCAAATGCTTAATTGTTTTATAAGTCTTTTCTTTTAAGTCATTGTATTTATTTTCAAGTTCAGTAGCACGGCTGTTATAATCTGAACGCAACTGCTCAATTGCGTTCGACTTTTCTTCATTTTGCTGAGCAAGTTGATTGATTGATAAAGACTTATCGCTGCATTCCTGTTTTAAATTACTTACTTCTAATTCAAGCTCTTCAATTCTTGCATTCTTTTTGATAAGCCCATTCTTGAAGAGCTCAAATTTATCTAATACCTCTGTTTCTGTCATTACAATAATGCCTCTACTTCTTTTGCCTTTTCATCAACTGCTGATGAAAACTCTGCCTCTTTTGGCTCCTTTATGATTTCTCTTTTAATCTTTCTTTCAGTTTTTACAGGCTCAACTTCAGTTTTTACAGGCTCAATCTTTGCCTCAACAACTGCAGGAGCTTCAACAACTTTAAGTTCTGCAATTTCATTTTCTTTCTGAGCAAGTTGGAACTTCAAATCCTGAACAAGGTCATCTTTTGCTAACAAGTCATTTGTAAGTTGTTCATTCTTTGCTTGTTCTTCCTCAAGCTGATGATGGAAGTCTGCTGATGTATTCAAATAGCCTTCAGCTTGCTGCTTATATTTGTCAGCTTCAGATTCTGCCCAAGCAAGGTCACTTTCGAGCTTTTCAACTTCAGGACTCTTCTTGTCATCACTTTTATATTTTGCGATAATCTTATCAACGCTATTGTCAAGAAGATGAACTGCTTTTTCACACTTTCTTTCGTATTCTTCAGTTTTCAACAAACCTAAGTTGTAATAAGATTCATAAGTATCAAGCATAAACTTATTGATGTCAACATCATAGAAGTATTCACTGAACTGTGAAAGCATCTTACGGCTGATTGTTGCTCTAGGTGTAAATGCAGCAATAATGAATTCCTGAACGATACCGAAAATCATAATAAGGGCCATCATAATCCATTCTGAAGTACCCATACCGCCGGCTTTTTCATCAACCTTTATATAAGTTGCAATCAATGTAAATACTTTTGAAGAAGGACCTGCATCACCTGTGTCAGTCTGCCACAACATAATTGAGTTTTGCAAACGAGATATAGCAACTTCTTTGTTTACAGGAGTGCCGTCTTCGTTTACGAACATAATAAGTTCACCATCAGGAGTTCGATAATTCTTTTCCTGCAAAGCAAGAATATAAGTATTAAGTTCGTTTTCATTATATGCAATCGACTCATCATATAAAGCTGATGTATCAAGTACTTCATTTGAAGATGCAACTTTTTGAATTGATTTCTTTAAGTCAGCTTCAGTAAAGTAAATTGCATTACGAGCACTTGTTCCTGGGATTTCCTTTACAATCTTATTTATAACTGCTTGCTGTTGTTTATCTTTTTCTTCATCACTTAATGATTCATTATCTGCAATAGCAAAGTATTCACTTTGATACTTCTTCAATCTTTCAACATAAAAGTTTACTTCTGATGATGAAGTGTCCTGAGCTTTTCTTGCACCTGCGATGTTGTCCTTAGTTGCACTACGCTTTTCAGCTGTATCGTTTCTGATGTCTGATTTCAAGTCAATCAAATACTGTGCATCGTTCGACTGATTTAAGATGTTCTGTTCCATCTGACGAACGCCGTTTCCGATTGTAATAACTGACAATGAAATAGATGTTATGACTGAAATAGCAATCAAGAACTTATGAATAAGATGCCATTTTGTTTTCAACCATATAAGACGATGATGGTAATTTTCTTTAAGCTGCTTCTTAAGTCGTCCTTCGATTTCTTTTATTGCGGCAAGCTGCATTGCAACAAAGAACTTACTTCCCGAAAAACCTAATGACATAATCGAAAGAATAATCGCAGCAGGTACATAAGCGCCAAAGAATGGGTAACCCGACTTCGAAAGACCGCTGAAGAATACGATGTCAATAAATGCTGATACAATTGAAAGTACGATACAGAAAATCAACTTACCGCTTATTAAAGCATCAGTTGTTGTAAGTGTTGGACGTTCAAAGAACCCTTCGTTTTTATGCGTTCTCCATTTAATCTTAAATGGAAAAGTTTTCTTTTTTGATTTCATTATTTTTCTCCACAGGTAAATTTACCGTTTAAGTGTATTATCAAAATAATTAGTTTCCCAAAAATATATTAACTTTATTGCAAATTTACCTTATCCTCCTTATTCCATTATTCCCTCCATTATAGTTCAAATTTTATTTTGACATTTTTTGTCAATCTGTCAAAATGAACTTCAGTTAATTTAACTTTATATTATATTTATGATTGATGTTATATGTTTGATAGTTGCAGTTGCGTTCTTCGGAACAGTGACTTTTGCATTGATTAAAGCAGCAACAAAAGGATTTTTCTAAAAAATTAAACTTTTCTCAATCATTCTTTATATTATTACTGTAAGGAGTCAATAAATGGCTAAGAAAGCAGCAAAATTTAAGACAATTGAACACAAGGGACCGCTTTTCCCAAAACCTTATGAATATAAAGGCAAGTTTTTTGTCAATGGAATAAAGCTTGATTATCTTTCGGAAGATATGCTTTGGCACTGGGCAGTTCTTGGTGACGATTATCGAAATCGTACCGACTTCCAGAAAAACTTTGCAAAAACATTCCTTAAGAATGTTCCTGCAGGAATGCCTCAGACTTTCCCTGAAGGATATGAAAAAACAATTGAAGCAATGCGGGCAGAAAACGAATTGATTAAAGAAGCAAAGAAGCTTGCAAATACAAAAGAAGCTCGTGAAGCAAAGAAACTCGAAAACGAAAAAATCAAAAAAGAATACGGTGTAATCTTCCTTGATGGTGTTGAACAGCAGATCGGTGGATATGTTCTTGAACCTGAAGGAGTTTATGTTGGCCGCGGCAAATGCCCAATGAACGGAATGTGGAAGTGGGCAATTCAGCCTGAAGATGTCACAATCAATTACATCGGTGATAAATCAAAAATCCCACAGCCTCCTGCAGGACACAAGTGGAAGGCAGTTGTTGAAAATCGCGAAGCTTATGTTGCAACTTATTTCGATGTTCACATCGGTGAAGGTTATGCAACTCTTAAAAAGAAGTACGGCTTCGGGGCAACTTCAACAGTAAAACAGGATGCTGACAAACACAAGTATGAAAAAGCTCAGCAGCTTGCAAAAGATTGGCCGATAATGGAAAAATATATCGAAGACGGAGTAAACGCAAACAAGCAGGAAGCAGTTGTTTCTTGGTTGATACTTCGCACAGGTATTCGTATCGGTACTGAAAAGCTTGATAAGTTTGAAAACGGAACAGTAGGTGCTTCACAGCTCCTCGTAAAGAATATCAAAGTTGGCAACGGAACATTGGAACTTGACTTCCTTGGAAAAGATACCGTAAGATACCACAACACAGTTGAAATCCCAGCAAATGTTGAAAAAGCTCTGAAGACTTTTGTTGCAAACAAAAAGCCAAATGACAGAGTTTTTGATAAAGCTTCTGCAGGAACAGTAAACAAGTTCCTTTCAGATTGTCTGCCTTATGTCACAGGAAAACTTTTCCGAACAACTTACGGAACAAAGCTTCTTGCTGAAGAACTTCAGAAGGCTGAAATCAAAAAGGGAATGCCTGAATGGAAAATCCGTTCAATTTACGACAATGCTTGCTTGGTAGTATCAACAAAACTTAACCATCAGAAAAATGTTGCAAAGAACTTCGCAACACAGATGGACAAGACTGACGATACAATTAAGAAGGCAAAAGAAACAGAAAAGGCAAGAGCTGCAAAAGCAAAAGTTCAACTTGCAAAACTCAGAAAGCAGAAGGCAGCTTGCAAAAAGAAGTACTCAGGTGATGAACTTGCAGGACTCCTTGAAGTAATTGCTGAAAGAGAAAACAAAATCAAGGCTCAGGTTGAAAAAGCAGAATTGAGAGTTGAAAAACTCGAAGCAAATAAGGAACTTAAGAAGGCAACAAAAAACATTGCCCTTGGTACTGCAAAGTTGAATTACAGTTCACCAAAAGTTGCTTACAGCTTTTGCAAAGACTTGGGAGTTGACATCGGAATTATTTACAACGCTGCACAGCAGAAGAAGTTTGCTTGGGCTGCAAACACTCCTGCTTCATTCTGGAAAAAATACCCAAACTAATGGAGGCACTGAAATGAAAAGATTGTTTATAGCTTTATTTGTTAGCTTAATGTTGGTTGGCTGTGCTAACCCTAATATGGGAGATGTTGGACCACAGACAAAGACAATAACTGTTACGAATCATTTATCTTGCGAAGCCAAATTAAATGAACAAATTATTGAAGGCACCGATGATCCCTTACAACCTAATACAGAAGATGTTATTCTTGAACTCGGTAAAACATATAATTTACGTATAGGAGCAACAATTTTAGAAAATTTTATTGATTGTAATGTGAACTTCGTACTTATAGCCCCAAATAATTTCGTTTATATAAACGGAAATCCCGATGGAACTCCAATAAACTAATCGTTTGAGTACTCAATCATTTTATCGAGAATATTACGGAGAGCAATTAAAACTTGCTCTCCGTATTTTTTATATGCGGGATAGATGAAATGAATAAACTTATGTGTTCGAGGATTTAACATAATAAATCTTTTATCAATAAGTTTGTTATAATTCTCATCTCTTTGGTCAAGATGATGACAATTGGCGCGGACTGTCAATTTGCTTTGTGTCACAGGGTCAATCTTTTGTTCTTCCATAAGTCTTTGACGCATAAACCACCAATCATCAGATAACCTTATGTTATCTCTCATCTGTTGAGCACTTGTTCTTTTCTTTTTTGTTGTCTTTTTAGACTTTGATTGTTTTACACGGCGCAAGATTAACACCCTCACAAGGGACCGCACTATCAGCAAATGTTGCAACAACATTCATACCACGGTGTCCCAAAATAACTGCATCTGACTTTGATAAATCAACAACTTTTGATTTGATTTCAACTTTTGTTGGTCTTATATCAATATATGAAGAATCTGTTCCTGATGAAGGACCTGAACGAGCCATTAAGAAACAGCGGTGAGCCATAATACCAATAACATCACCCTGAGATGTCATAATAATTTTGAAAGGTTGATTGTACGCACCAAGTTCAACAAGTGAACCGTTCTCATTCATATCAACTGTAATGTTTTCATACTTAAAATCTTTAGGCATAAAACCGCATCTTTGCAAAACTGATTTTGTTTCTTGATAGTTCCAAGATGTTTTAAGAGCACCTTTAAGAGCACCGTTGAACTCGTTTATAGGGTCAAGACAATAACCTACAGTAAAGTCATCATTAGCAAGTACAAATATTGATGTGACGCGGCCTTTACTACCATCGTCATTTGTTGCACTCATTTCAGATTCTGCATAACCACGAATAACGTGGCCTTTATAAAGAGGCGGAAACTTAGGTAAGTTTGCTTCGTCTTCACCTGTGATGCCTGCCATATAAGGCATTATTCTAACCTGCAAACGGTCATCACCTTTCTTTACATTTGCGTATATGTTTGCTCTATAAAGTTTTAAGCTACCATCAAACTTATGTGCTTCAATCATATCAACCTCTTATAATACTGTCATACCTACTCCGTAAAACTCATCACGGTTTGCAATTGTTGTTGATGAGTTGAATACGAATGAAGGTCGAGTCAATGTAAGTGTCATCCCTGGGACTCCTGATGTTGGGTCCCACTTGTACTTAATTGCTTTAATATGCCACTTACCATCCATCCAGTGATTTACTCTTTCTTTGTTTTCATCAGAAGATACTGGGATTTTTATTTCAACATTATCACCTACAGAAACTAAATGTCCGCAGAATGAAACATCAATATCAATTTTGAATAAAGAGTTGAAGTCTTTTTGTTCATTAAGTGCAGCAGCTTTAAGGTCCTCGTACATATGATTTGTATAACAAACTTTATCAGTTGCGTCTGATGTTATCATTCTATCAAAACTTACAGGAATATATCCTTTTGAAGATTTGCTGCCTTGTGAATGTTTTGCAATTGCAACTTTAGGAAGAAGCTTACCTGTGTAAGTCACCAAAGCAGAACAATCATCCATTGAGATTTCTCTTTTAAGTATCTTTGTAAACTTATCAGGATTTTTATCACCAATCTTTGCAAGAAGATTTGAACTTACTGCAAGGCCACCTAATGATTTTGCTTTTGCTCTCAATTCATCGTCAACATCTTCCTCGTTACCGCCGACAACTAACAACTTTGCTTCTCTTGAGAACATTGATTGAAATGACTCAAGGTGAACATTATTTTTATCATCAACAAAGAACACAACTGGGTTGTTATTTACTGTTGTGTAAGGAAGCAATTTATTTACAATGAAACTGAGGTCGCCTTCGCCGCAATTATATCTTGGGATATTACCGTCTTCATCTGTCGATTGAAATATCTCACTATTTATTTTTTCAAATCCAAAGCCTCTTGCAGAAGTGTTTTGAACCAAAGACTTAATAATTTCAGAGTTTGATTTACCTGCATAAGCGTGAGGACTAAAGTCTTGAGCAATAGACCAAGGATGCTCACAAAGTATTTCAAGTCCGCCATCACCGAACCCAAGAACTTTACTGTTTGAATAAACCGCGCCTATTGCTAAGTTTGTCAAGTTCATACTGAAGTTATCTTTTGCACCACTTTTTCTTTCTTTTGTATCAGATGCTTCTGTGATTGTGACTTCAACTTTTGTACCAATACTTAAATTGAAAAATGAACGGAATGCATCACCACCTTTATCGCTCAAACGGATAACACATCTAGGTAAAAATGAATCTTCGTCTGCAATAAAATCAAAAGAACGGTACGCATCTGATGCAAGTAAGTTAAGCCCACCTAAACGGACATTAAGTGATGGAAGTTCAATGTTTGGGGCTTTCTTCGCCATTAGTAATCCTCCGACTCGCCCAACTTCTGTGTATTGAATTTGTTCATATCATTTATATCAACAAGATATATCTTATCGCCTGGGCGTTCCATTCCTAAATAAGGAATAGCGTTTAAATTTAGTAAGATGTCGTCCATCTCTTGCAAATCATAATGGTCTTTCATAAAAAGCCAAAACTTTGTAATGTCGGCATCTGCAATTTGAACAAGAGGAGGAGCTTTTGTCAATTGTACATCATTGAAAGATACTGAAAGTGGGTCAGGCCACTGTTCGCCATCAATATCAGTCTGTTGTGAACTTTCGTAATAATCATATCTACTTTTCATTTTAAGCTCCTACGATAACAGGTGAAACCATTGCACTTGAAGAAGATACACGCATTGAAGAAATTCCACCAACCTCAAACTCACCATTAAGAGGCCAACCATTTGAGTCAAATTGCTCCATATTAAAAGCGTATTTAATATCAGTGTATTGGAAAGGACCAAGAGTAAAGCGTCCCCAAGAAATCCACAAGTTGTGATAATTTTCACTTGTTGCAATACCCATAGCACCTGAAGCCAAAGCTGATTGCAATTGTGCATTCATATCAGCAAGACCTTCAAATCCTTTTTCTGCCATATCTTTTACACCGTTTACCGCGCCACGAATTTTGTTGAAAATGAAAACACCTTTTGTAGGGTAAGGCAAACCTGAGTTTATAGTAGGGGATAAAACACCACTATCTGACTTAACACCAAAGAAGCCAACAAGAGCAAAGATAGGTTTTACAACCTCTTCAAAAGCATCATATAAACCTGCTGCTCCATAATGAAACTTAAACTTAAAACTGTTTGGCATTGTCATAGGTTTTAAACCATTAAGTACTCTAGGCTTATATTGAGGCACCGCCATTGAACCTTTAATAATTGCAGTTGCTTCAGCAAGAATTGATAATAAGTCATCTCCCTTACCAATACTTTCTGAAACATCAGTAAGATCTATACCGCCTTCAACTCTTAACTCCATTCCTTCAGGAATAAGCAAAACATTTTCATTTACAGGCTTACTACTGAAATCAATATTACCATATTTATTATTGCGCCAATTTTGTCTGAAGGTCTTTTCCCCTGGGCCTGGGTTTTCTTTGTTTATACCGCCCATCCAAAAGTCAACACATTTCCAGTTAGGAACCTTTCCATAAGGACCGACAAGTCTAAGAGGAACTGGGTTATCCTTGTTTTCCAAAAATGCGGTGCTGCTTGTTTGTCTTCTATCAAATTTATCTTCTGCCATTTTTTCCTCTTATTAGTCGATGCTCAAAAGATTAACAGGTTTAGGCTCTTCAGGAAGTCCTTCAAGATTTTGTTTAATCTTAACACCGTTTTCATACCAATCATTAAGTATCTCTTCGATTGACATTCCGCTGCTTCTATTATTATTTGCTGCAGCCGCAGGAGCAGCTGTTGATGTAGGTGTTGAACTCTTAATACCAAATACACCTTTGAATTTTGAACTCATATCGCCAATCTTTTCTGCAGCAGCAATCTTATTATATGAATTAGCAATACTTTCGAGGTCCTGAGCAGTTGAGTGAATACTTACCGACTTTTCAATAAGTTCATAAATTGGGTCAAACTTATGACTGATGTCACCTGCATTTGAAATAGTCTCAAGAGCACTTGCAACAGTTGTCATTGACTGAGGTTTTGAAAGGTTATCAATACCTTTTTGAATATTCTTCATTATGTCTTTGAAGTTATCAGAACCTTTAAGCATATCAGTTGTGAAAGAACCTACGATAGAAACTTTACCAAGATTTTCAAATCCTTGTCCATCAAAGTTCTTTGCAATATTTGCCAAGTCTTGGAAGATGTTATAGAAGACACCGCCCGGCTGTAAATATTCGTGAGCTTCTTCCAATTTTTTAATTGGGTCGCCTGAGAACATACCTGCGAAGAAGCCGCTAGCTCCGCCTGGGATAATATCAGCAATTGTTGTAACGAATTTCTTCAAGAAGTTGCTTGCAGCACTCAAACCATAAATACCTGCATCAATTTTTGCTGGGTCAAGTTCGCCTGCTTTTGCAACAACTCCGATGATATCACCTAATGCCTGTACCATTGAAGGCATTGATTCTATTGCTTTAACTGCGTTTCTTGATGTATCTTCCAATGCTTCTGCAGTTGAAATAAACATAGGCAAGAAACCTGTTCCCGCAGGATTACCAATCATAACAAGATTAAGATTAGTCATTGCAGTTGCAACAAGTTCTTCTATTGTCATATTCTCTGCATTAAGTGTTGCTGCTTTTACAACAACATCAAGCATTTTATCCATTGCTTCAACAAGAGGAAGCATTGCTTGTGTAACTTTTGCTAATGCTTTTGCGCCCCAAGTTCCAAGCTCGTCTGCAACATACATCAAGCCACCTTTGCCGTCTTTCTTTCTACCGATGATAACCCAAAGAACTGGGTCAAGCAAATGGTCGAGTGCATTAGAGTCACCGCTTACAATCTTATCAATGCTATCTTTATTCTCACCTGCTTTGATTACAACATCAACCATTTTTGCCATTGCATCAACGATTGGAATAATTGATTTTGTAATCTTAGGAAGTATAAGAGCGCCCCAGAATCCCATTTCATCAGCAACCTGAGCCAAACCACCTTTACCGTCAAGTTTGTGTCCTAAGAGAACATAAAGTACTGGGTCCATTAAGTGGTCAAGAGCATTACTATCACCACTTACGATGCTCATAATTAAGTCTTTATTTTCGCCTGCTTTAATTACAACATCAGTCATCTTGTACATTGCATCAACAATAGGTACTAATGACTTACTTAAAATTGCAACAGCAATAGCGCCTTTAATGCCAATATCATCAGCAATATCTGCGAACTTTTCAATAAAGTCAGACATTACATCAAACATTCCATCAACGCCTTCAGCGTTGTAAGGTTGTAAACTATAATGCTGTCCTTCAATATCAAACTCACCGCCTGTCATAACGCCGCTTGCAAGCATCATAGCTTTAGCAAACAATGTTGTTGCGATAGCAATTGAAATCATTATAGCAGAAGCTGTTGCAATACCTAATGCCATTGCCTGTCCTGCGAATGGTATTAAGAATACTGCTCCAAGAGCAGCAAAACCTGCCATAAATGCGCCCATCAATCCAAGACCTTCAAGGACAGCTTTAGGGTCAATTTTTGGGATTGTAAATGAGCCTGCTTCTCCTAAATCAATTGTACCGCCTGTCATTACCAAATTGGTAATTGCTAAAGCTGCAGAAAATGATATTAAAGCAAGAGACATTAAAATTGAAACGCCTGAAAGAATTGCCATAGGAGCAAGAACTGATTGTGATGCTGCTCCTAAAATTGCCATTGCAGCCATAAAGCCTACAAACAAACCAACAGTTTGTAAAGCAGCTGTCATATCAACTGCAGGCAAATTAACATCACCTATATGAATACCGTCCTTAACGATATGTGATGTTATAACTAATGATAATGCAAAAGCGACTAATGCAGCTGACATTAAAATAGAACCTGCTGCAAATTTTGTAAACGTACCTGCTTCACTTCCAACAATTCTTGCTATAACTGCAAGACCAACTTCAAATGCGAGGAATGTAGCAATACCTTCAAGTGCTCCCTTAGGGTCAATCTTAACGTTTCCGTTAGGACCTGTCCATCCAAGCGCATCACCAAGTGCGCCAAGATTTATACCATCTGAGAATATATGTGAAGTAATTAACAATGCAATTGCGAATGTCACCATTGCAGCTGACATTAAAATAGAACCTTTTGCAAAATCAAGGAATGTTCCTTTTTGAGTGCCTACAAGTTTTGCAAGGCCAACCATACCAAGTTCAAAAACGCCAAATGTTATTAAAGCTGCAGCTGCACCTGCGGCTGATATTGCTGGGATGTCAATTTTTTGTCCAAAAAAGTTGCCTTCAATGCCATCAGTGAATAATGCTGACGCAATCCATAATGAAACAGCAAATACACCTAATGCTGCAGACATTATAAGTGAGGCCTCTGCAAACTCAATTAAGTTTTTCTTTTCACCTTTTAAATTTTTAGCTAATACGACCATACCAATCGTAAACGCTGTAAATGCTAATAAGCCTATAACGGCAGCGCCCCAATCAACAAAGTTAAAGATTAAAGTTGCGCCTGCGAAAGCGAGCAAAGCTGCACCAAGAGCAGCGATACCACTAATACCTTCAAGAAGACCTTTGAAGAAACCTGAAATGCCACCTTTCTTATCTTTCTTTTCATCTTTGTTTGAAAGTACATTTGCCAAAACGGCACCAAGTGTTGCATATTCGTATGGCAAAGATTTCAAATCATCAAGTTTTGTTCTATCTGAAACTTTACCTTTCTTCTTTTTCTTTTCTTTATTGTCAAGTGCAGTTGTTTCTTCGAACACCTTCATATCTGACAATATATCTTTAATGCTTTCTGATAAAGATTGTCCTTCTTCATCTCTTTGTGAAGATTGTTCAAAGTTGTCTACGAGTTTTGATAATGTCTCAGCAAACCAACCTCTTTCACCTACATCAACAGCAATGTCAGAGACATAGTTAAGTTGCTTCTGAGCAATTGACTTAACCTCAGTAATACCATCTTTGAAGCCTGAGCTGTTTTCTGTGAGAGTTGCTATGTTGTTTGAATCTTCTGGAGATAAGCCGCCTTTTCCGCCTGTAATAGCTGCAGCAACATCACCTATTGCACCCATTAAAATACCTCGTATTATTAGTTAGTCGGTTTAAAACTATACAAGGGACTCCTTGTGAAAGTCCCTCGTAATCGAAGTTGTATAATTTTAATTACACATTGTACTGTGCATTGTATTCTTCGTCGTTGAATTCATCAGTTTCCCAATAGTCGGAAGTCTTTGTAATTGAAGCATCCATTGCTTCCAAAGACTCTTTGAATGATGACTCAATTTCAACAAGATTTGACAAGTCAACGCTCATATCTTCAAGAACATCAACTGCAATATCTTCAACATCATCCTCGTCTTCAGTTCCTACAAACAATGTACCAACTCTTTGGTCATAAATGTCTCTTAAAGCTGAATCCTTTACAACAATGTGGTCTACGAATTCATCTGCACGGAATCCCCACCAACCGCCAGTACGACCAACAGAACAAAGTTCAATGTCAAACTCTCTTTGGAAGTCTTCTTTAAGGTCTTCCCAGAAGTCGTCGATATGATGGAACATCATTTTTTCGTAATCGTATGGAGCAAGCTTGTTTATTTTTTCAGCCCTGTCTTCTTTGTTGAAGCGGTCGTAATTACCAAAGCCTTTTCCTTTTACATTCAATACAACATAATAGTCGCGATATGATCTTACTGACCAACGACCTGAAAGTTCTTTGCCAATAATACCATCCAAAGTTTCAGCGTCATTAAGATAACTTTTCATATTATCTTCGAAAGCTTCTTTGAACTGAGCAAAGTTGTTGTCAAGCTCAACATTCTCTTTCAAAATATTTTCAAACAACTGTTCTTTTTCCATTTTACAACTCCTCAATTGCGTGTTCAAAAGCACTCTTGATAACGCCTTTTGGGAAGTCTTTCAAGAATGATTTTACAATTCTATCTGCACGGTAGCAAGCTGCTGTGTAAACATCATCAATATCTTCATTAAGTAAACTTTCGAAAAGTTTTTCTTTTACTTCTTCTTTCATATTTATTTAGTTATACTAAGATGTCGATATGATGAAAGTCTTTAATCTCTTTTACCTTTTCTTTATGATAACCGAGCTCTTCAGCAATACCTTCAGGAATATTCATTTCACCTTTACGGAAGCCACCCATAATCGAGAAGTAATCAATTAAAGTGTTTTTAATAATGCAGCTGAGGTCTTCTGAAAATCCATATCTTGCCATTTGCTGCTCAACAGTCGAGATTGCCTCAGTGATTGATATTTTATCACGGTACCCAATCCAATCGCAAAGCATTTCAATTACATCAACTAAGTTCATTCCTTGAACGCCGAATTCAAAATGTTCAGGATGATGACGATTGTGTTTATAGTGATGGTCGAAAACGAACTTCCATCTTCTCATTTTTGCAACATACTCAGGTGTCCCGTAAGCATAACGAGGCTCCTTGTCCATATCTTTCCACCAGTTTATTTCAGGCTCTTGCAATTTTGAATAGTCGTGACGCTGGGCACGAACTTGTAAGAGTAAAATAAATGTCAAAAGGTGTTTACGGACTCTATCGATGTGGCGTTTTATATAATCCTCCGTATTCAAATAGGTCATCCTTATTTAGTCAAAAAGCTGAAGAAATCTGCATATTTTGACATTTTCTTGAAAACTGTCAATATAAAATTTGAACTATAATGGAGGGAATAAATATGAGAAAAAGATAAATTTATTTAAAGAAAATTTAAACTTTTACAGTCGGCTTTTTATATTATTATTGTAATTCAAACAGAACAGGAGGCCAAATATGGCAAAACACAATTTTACATTTTCCAAGGTCCGCAAGATGATTGCTCGCGTTGATGTTGACTCAGTTGTTATTCTCCCAAAAGGTGGAGTTATCGAAGTTCACAAGCAGGACAACGATGACATTCTGACTTTTGTTTGGTCTGCTGATGGAAAGTATGTAAAAGGTTTCCGCAAGTCAGAATATGCAGATATGGGTACTTACGCTGAAGGCATTGCCCGCACAGTCCGCCGCCGCGTTGGAGACGTAAATGTTGATACGTTCGACATCTTCTCTGACCTGCCTAAAGAACCTAAGGTAAAGAAAGCCGCTGCAAAGCGCAACAAAGCAAAGAAAGAAGCAGCAGTTGCAACTGCTTAATCTCTATAAGTAAACGAATGCCCGTGCTTTGGTGCGGGCTTTTTCATTGAGGTTGAATATGATTGAATGGAAAGAAGCTTGTGAATTGATATACACACTTGAAAAGCAAACTGCATTTGTGTTCCGCGCATTCAATTATCCTGATAAAAAGGACGAACTTAATGAAGATGTTAAAAAAGTATTTGACGATTTATATGAGCTTAATACTCTTTTTATCAAAAAAGACTGCATAGATGAATGGAAGATAAACCCAGTAGCCTTTCTTGATATTTGCAACGCTTTTTGGGAACAGATATGGATCCCTTATAGAAACGAATACAACTTGGTACGTGAGGAAATTCTCCTTACAGAGACCTTTAAGAAAATACATTACAATTATGTACTTGATACAAAACTTGATAAAATAGAAGAGATTGAGAAGGATGCACTCAGCATAAAAGAGACGGGCTATGGATATACGAAATAGAATTACAGGTATCAATGAGATACTTAAGACAAAACTCCATTCCTATTTTTCTCAAGACTTAAACGAGCCATATTATACGCTTGCTCAAGAAATCCTTGTACCACTTTACGAAACAATTTCCGACACATACAACTTTTTTCAATATCTTAAAAACCCAGTATCATACTTTGATGTTGTTATATCATATTCAGAAACTTGGTTTGAAAAGATAAATGAAATTTACGAAAAGAACTTCGGACAGCCTGGGCAGCCTTGCGATGCAGAGCTTTGGACAGGTTATCAACAAACACAAGATGTAAGAGATGTTTTTCAACAGTACTTTATGTACAACCCTTATGAAGCAGGAGAAGTAAAAGATGAGAACGCTTAGAGGCGATGAAATATATGACTTGAAATTAAGAGTCAAAAGACACATACAACGATTTCAAAACTCAGCTCAAAGAATAATATACATTAAGCAGGATTTCGACTGGGAACTTGCTGCAGCTACTGTTCGCAACTTTTATAAAGAACTTAGAGACTTTCTTAAGCTGACTGAAGATAGATATGTTGTAAACACTTGGGGAGAAAACCCAGTCGCTTTCTTCGATATTGCAATTGAATACTACAATCTTTGGATGAAATACAGAATTAACTTGATTGGCAATCTTTCTCCATTGGAAGTCGACCTCGATAAAGCTTTTGAAATGATTTCAGCTGATTGGCAGTGGCTTAATTATGAAGAAAACAATTAGTGTTAATATTATTCTATAACTTGGAGGTTATGGAATAATGATAAAGTTTCTTAAAATTAGGGATGTTGCTGACCCTGTCCGCGAAGACGGAAATGTAGGGTTTGACTTTTTCATTCCTAAGTTCAACGACGCATTCCGAAAAACTTGTGCTGAAGAAGCAGAGAAAAATCCAAAAGCAGCAGTAAATATCGCAAAAGATGATGCAGGAAAAGAATGCATTATGGTAGGTCCTCACGAAAGAGTTTGTATTCCTTCAGGAATTAAATCTTATCTTGACCTTGGTATGCCGCTTTCATCATACGGCCTTCAGATGGACTTGTATGTTGAAAACAAATCAGGTGTTGCAACAAAGAAAGGTCTCGATGTAGGTGCTTGTGAGATTGACCCAAACTATCAGGGCGAAATCCATTTGTCTTTGACAAATGCATCTGACGATTATCTTTACCTTTATGAAGGTGACAAAATTACACAGCTTGCTCCTCGTGTTTATTGTACTGAACAGGCTCATATTTTTGTTGATGAGAAAATTGATTCTGAAGCTGATAACAAGATTTCAGAAGCAGACTTCTATGAAGGTTTTAGATATAACAACCGTGGTGCTGGCGGATTTGGAAGTACAGGAACAAAAGCAAAATAAAGATGCTGCCGCAATATATGCGGCACAATCGTTGATTGTTGTCTGACAATATTTCAGAGGTTATCTTAATGGTAATGTATGAAGATTATTGCAAAGGTAAGTTGTTTCTCAAATACGAGAACACACCTTCTGCAAACGAAGTAATTCGTGACGTTTTGAATGCTCCTATTGAAAGTGGAGAAAACTTTCAAAACAAGAAAAAGGGAATGCTTGTTATAAACGACAAGTATATTGTTGTGTTGGCTGACCTTGGTCCTAAAGCTGAGGAACAGATTCTTCAGGAAATTGCGGATGCAAGACCTAATTGGAAAGCTGTAAAGGTTGAAGGCAAACTTGGATTTGAATTGCCTGAAGCAGCAGAGTCAGAACAAAAGGATTTGATGGGAATATAATATGGCAAAAGATACTGTTTTAACAGAAGCCCAGAAAGAGATTTTGGGTAAAGTTATTTCAAAGGCAGGTGCTTCAACATTTGCACTTTGTACTAACGAAGAGCAGGAAGCCAAGCTCAAGAATTGGCGTAATGTAAAGAAGCAGCTTAATGGAAGACAGCCTGCTCCTGAACAGGAAAAGGAACTTAATGACTTCGCAAAAGAAATCAAAACTATTTACGAAGCTGCTGTTTATTGTCCTTATTGCGGTAAGAAAGCAAAAGTTGAAGGCGAAGCAAACCTTGTAGGTAAGGACACAATTTCGTTCTCTTGCGATTGTGAAGGCGCAAAGAATGAAGTAAAAGAAAAGCTTGACATTGAAGCAAAGCAGAAGGAACTTGACGACAAGTTCTACAACATTCAGGTTGCCGCAAGCAACGCTGCTATCAGAAAGTATAAAGAGCATTATAAAGATATTATCGAATTCCGCAAGAAGGCTTTCGAGAAACTTGATAATGACATCTTAAATGCTCCTGAGCTTTAATTAAGAACTTTATCAAACAAAGAGGAACGCAAGTTCCTCTTATATTTTTATATAGGATGTTAATATCATTTTATGAACAAAGTGCATATTGTTATACCCTGCGGTGGCGCGGGCTCAAGATTCAAACAAAATGATGTATCAATTCCAAAGCCACTTATAGATTTATACGGCAAGCCATTCTTTTGGTGGGCTGCACAGTCGGCAATCAGAGCTTTCCCAATGAAAGATTTGACATTCATTGTTCTTGAAGAACATATCGAAGAATACAAGATTGATGCCGAAATCAAAAAGTATTTCCCAGAAGCAAAGATTTCAGTTTTACCTTATCAACTTAATGGTCCTGTGTTCACAGCGATTTCAGGTATTTCACAGTTTGCTGATGGTGACCCAATTGTATTTCAAGACTGTGACCACGCAATGTCTTGTAATGAATTTGAAATCCCAGATGATTGCGAAGGCGCAATTATGTCTTTCAAATCAAGAGAACCTCAGTTTGGTTATATCAAGTACATAGGCGGAAGAGATACACAGTACGCAGGAACTGTTGAAAAGAATCCTGTTTCTAATCACGCAATTTTTGGTTGCTATTATTTTAAGAATGCTGAAGTATTTGCAAAAGCAGCAGTTCTTTATTTTAATGATGGAACACAAAAAGAATTTTATATGTCAGGTTTATACAATTACTTGCTCAATGTAAAAAGAATTGATGTAAAAGATCACTTTGAGTTTGGAACACCTGATGAACTTAAAGAATTAAAATCAGAGGTAAGTGAAGATGAGCTTAAAGGGAAACTCGGGTTGTAGTATCGAACAGCAGGGCGATAAAGTTTTCAAGTCTGCAGTTGGTTCTTATGTACCAAGACTTCGTGAACAGGCACATAAACAGTCTTGTGCAACATCTTGGAGAGGTATTCGTAATTCAGTTGAAGGAACACCTGTATTGGACATCAATGAGTGCACTGTTAATGGCGAACCGATGATTACGGTAACGATGCCGTTTGTTGAAGGTGATACACTTGCAGAAGAGTTGCTCAAACATAAAGGTATTTCTTCAGCAGAAGACCTTGGTGCTTTTATATCAAGCAACTTTACTTTTGGAAAAATTTACAATTCCAAAATAATTATTGGAAAAAAGCTTGATGATATGATGAAGAAGACACCTGAACTTCAAAGTGAACTTACGGCATTTTGGAAAGAGTTTGAGCACGACTTTGAAGATATAAAAGGCGGCTATTGTCACGGAGACCTTACTCTTGAAAATATTATCGTAGGTCACAAAGAAACATATTCAACTGCTGAAAGAGTTTTGTATCTTATCGACTTTCTTGACTCATTCATTGATACACCTTTCGTTGATATTGCAACAGTTCTTCAGGACAGCTTGTGTCATTGGTCTTATCGTTATATGGAACTTGATGAAGACGACAAAAAATACTTAAGAAGATTCACAACAGAGTTTTTGTCAAAAGTCGGCGGACATTATGCTCCTACTATGAAAAAGATTTTGATTTTCTTACTTTTCAAAATCTATCGTATTGTGCCTTATGCGAAAGACGATATTACAAAACGTTGGTGCGAAGATAACATAAAATATGTTAAGAGTCTTTTTGATTGTATTCCTGTTCCTGACTCTAACGAAAAAGGTTATCGTTCAACTTATGTTAACTTAAATGATTTTTGGAGTAAATAAAGAATGCTTGCAATGGTTGATTTAGACGGTACACTCGTCAACACAAATAATATAAATTACTTTGCCTATAAAGAAGCCTGCGAAAAACACGGGTACGATGTAGGTTATGAACAGTACTGCAAAGAATGGAACGGACTTAATTACAAAATCTTTTTGAAGCAGCTTGACCCTAATATGACTGCAGAAGTTATGCAGCAGATACACGATGATAAGAAAGAGCTTTATAAAAAGTATATCAAAAACGGTGCTCTTAATACTCCGTTGATTGAAATGCTTAAAGGTCTTAAGTCGAGAAAATGGAAAATTGCTCTCGTGTCTGCGGCATCAAAAGTTAATATAAATAATATCTTGGAGTATTTCAAAATCCAAGATGTGTTTGATATTATCGTAGGACAGGAAGATGTTGTTGAAACAAAGCCATCTCCTGAATGTTATATCAAAACTATGCAACACTTCGATGAAATACCTTCAACTTGTATTGTGTTCGAAGATTCAAAAACTGGAATAGATGCGGCAGTTGCTGCAGGAATAAATTATTATATCGTAAGAGGTTATAACTAATGAATATTGCGATTGGAAAGTTTGGTCGTTCAATGTACTTTGATGAAAAGTCTTGGTCGATTTATGCAGGCGACGATAGTCCGAAGATATTTTATTTTACTCTTGCTCGCCGTTATCCTCAACACAAGTTCTACATTATAGGCGCTTCTGACTTTGCTGATTTCAAAAAGAAGAACAGTGCAATCGGATTTGGAAACGTCTTTAAGAAAGTTGACATCCCAAGCAACATTATTGATTTGCACGCTGCAGCAAGAGAGTTTGCAGGAAAAGAAAAATGCAAGGAAAGAACTGATACGCACAAGAAAGGCTGTGAAGCTTGGCGTACACTTGATGAATACGTTGACCATCTTGGTTTGAAATTTGATATGGGTCTTTTTATGCAGGGACCTGATGCATCAGTTTCTGTTGGCGGCGAAGGTATTATTTGTGCAACAAAGCCAACTGAGGCAATCCCAATGCAGATGGCAGCAAACTATTGTGGACCGATGATACATCTTTTGAACAAACAAGGCTTCCCTTGGTATAATATCAATGAGGACCCAAGATATGTACCATCAAATCACAAAGATATTATCAATCACGAAATCCTTACATTCTCGCAGATTGAAAGTGATAAGTATTCTGTAAAGCGTCTTGTAAGATACAACTCAGGTGATTATGTTGAACACAAGTTGCATTTCAAATACGCAGGGCTTGAAAGAATGTTTATGGCAAATATGCCAAAGATTGATTTCAGCAACCCTGACCACATTGAAGTAAACGGAAATGTTTATCAGAAAAAGAGAAAGTTTGTTCTTACTTTGAATGACGGTACTGACCGTTTGTCTTATCTTGAAAAGTGGGTTCTTGATATTCATCCTGAGGAAAAGGTTTATGGAAAGTGGGGTGATGAAGCAAAACAGAAGCATCCTAATACTTTTATCGAAAAAGGTATTGTGCAGATGCAGCCTGAAATGTGGGAAACAATGTTTACTTATGTTCCTGCTTTCGACCATCGTCTTCCAAACTTCGTAACACAAAAGCCTTGGAAAATGGTTTATTATGGAATTATTCCATTTTATGACAAGAACTCTTATGACACTGATGGCTACTTCAAAGAGTTCCCAGACTATGTAAAAGTTTCTTCTCCTAAAGAAATGTGGGAAAAGATTGATTATTTGTATGAACACCGCGATGAATACGCAAAGTTGTTGAAACAATTTTATGATATTCTTGAAGATAAGTATTTCAACGGTGACTTCATTTGCGATACATTCGGCCCAGTGATTGATGCTCGTGAAAAAGAACTTAATGGTACTGCGGCTCCTGCAGGAAGAAGAATCATTAAAGACTAGTGAAAAGCAGAAAATCAAAAGTCTATTTATGGTGCAAACTTTGCAGTAAGAGAGTCTCGAAGAACTCAAAACTTGTAAACATAAACAACAAAGAAGAAGTTCTTCGAGCAATCCCAGCAGAATTTACAGAACATTTATTTTTACCTGATAGGAAAAGACATCGTATTGAGGTAAGAGAACTTTGGAGGCGTTAATATTTATTTATGAATGTAATTATTGAAGGGTGCGATGCTATGGGTAAAGGTACCCAGATAGCAAATATTGAAAAAGAGTTTGAGAAAAGAAACAAAGCAGTTCACATTGTTCATTATTCAAACATTAAGCTTGACACAAATGAAGATATTAAGCTTGCTTCACAGATTCGTTATCGTGAAATGTTCCGCTTAATGTCGGTTCTTCCAAATGAAAATGTTTTGATATTTGACCGTGCACATCTTGGTGAAACTGTTTACTCTCCAATTTACCGCAAGTATTCAGGTGACTTTGTTTTCGATTATGAAAAAGATTATGTAAATCACAACAACCCAGTCACAAAGTTGATTGTATTTACTGACACTCCTGAAGCAGTAATTGAAAGAGACAAGAAAAGAGGCGATGGTTTGTCTTTCTCTCTTGATGTTGAGAAAAAGCGCGAAGAGATTGCTGCATTTGAAAGAGCTTATGAAATGTCATCTTTAGACAAGAAGCTTATTCATTTGAACGGAAGAACACCTGAGCAGATTTGGGAAGAAGATGTTTATCCGTTTATTTTTGGAGATATGTAATGGTTGAAATTGAAGGCTACTCAGAAACAGAACTTGAAGCACTCAAAGCATTAGGTCTTATTGATAAAGACTTGGTTGAGGAAGAGGCGAAGCCTGTTGAAGATAACCCAGATACTGAAAGAGAGGCTGCTCGTACTCAAGATGGTACAATTATGCCGCATATCACTGTTGCAAAAAACAGGGGCAACTATATTGATGTTGACATCGATGATATGCAATATTTCCAAGGAATGGGTAATACTCCTGAAGAAGGCTACATAAGATTTATTTACGGTGAATGTCACAACCCAAAAAATGAAGGTATGATTATTCGCGGTAATTACAAAACAATTTCATACTTAAATAAATGGGATGCAAAGATAAATCTTTTTGGTGACCACAATTTTGAAATCACTGACCCACATCAGCCTGGGAAGCCAGACTTTATACAGAAGTTTGAAGCAGCAGGCGCGGAAGTTAAACCTGTAGGACAGAAGCTTCGTGAAAGTGGCGTATATTTGTCACCTAATGAAGCAAATAATGGCCGTGAGAAACCTGAGTGGCAGAAAAAGATTGAAGAACAAAAAGCAAATGGAACTTATGAGCCAAAGCCAAGAACAACACCTCATATGAGTCTTACCGCAGCAAGAATGGACCCAAGAAACGATAACAAAAGATTCTATCGTACTTTAAGCGGCAATTGGATTGAAGACGAAATTGATAGCTTGCTTGCAACTTTCTAATATCTGTTAATATATTTTTATTACAAGGTGTCCTCTATAAATAGAGCAATCAATTTTTGATATGACCTTTATTTTATGGAGGAATAATGGCTAGTCCAGATTTTTTGAAGGCGGTTGCAGCTGTTCAGAAAAAGTGTGCAAACGCAATTAAACCCGCAGATTCAAATACTCTTAAGAAGATGTTGAGACTTGACTCTCCACGTCTTTCTTTTATGTACGGTGGCGGTATTAAGATCGGTGCAGTTCACCGTTATATCGGACCTGAGTCAGGCGGTAAGTCTACAATTTGTACTTACATCGCAGGTCAGTTCCAAAAACACTTGGGAGAACAATTCCCAGAACTCGCCGACCACGATATGGTTGTTTATATGGACTTTGAGCGTTCTTTTGACCCAGATCACGCAAAAGAAAATGGTCTTGACACAACATCTTTAATCAACCCAGATGGCTCAATCAACAAAGATGCTCACTTTACTTTGTTGCAACCTGACAACCTTGAAGAGGGCGCTTTTGCTCTCGAGAACTTAATCAAATCAAATACAGTTGCTTGTGTTATTTTCGACTCAGAATCTATGTCTGTCACAAAGACAGTTCTTGATGATGAATTCAACAAAGCAAACTTTGGTAATAATGCAAAAGCGTTGAAAGATTTCTGTAATCGTTTCAACATTCTTTGTGCAAACTACCACACAACAATGTTCATCATTTCTCAGGAACGCGCTCAGATGAATACAATGTCTCACGCAATTCAGACAACTGGTGGATATGCTTTGAAATATGTTGCTTCAACACTTAACCGTGTTCGTAAGATTGAAAACCTTACTGAAGGCAGCAAAGTTGTAGGTATTCATATGCAAGTCCGCAATATGAAGAACAAGACAGGTATTCCATTCCGTGAATGTGAAATGGACCTTTATTACAAAGGCGGCTTCAATTCAGATGGAGAATTTGTTGACTTCTTGTATGACTTTGCAGAAGACCCAAGATTGCTTAAACTTATTGATTGTCGCTCAAAAGGCTATTACAATTCAAAGACAAACTTTGGATGGAACTATCACGGAAAGGATGCTTTCGTAAAGGCAATTCAAACAGGTGAAGTAAAAGCTGAAGATTGGAAAGCAATCAAAGATGTTATTATGGACATTATCTCTAACGAGATTGATGGTATGGAAAATACTGCTGATGAAGAGCAGTGGGCAGAACAGAACTTCTCTAAAGAAGAATATGAAAAGCTCGTTGCAAAAGCTGAAGCAGAAGAAGACGGTGACGACACAAGCGAAGCCGCTGAATAAAATGTATTCCTTCATATGAAACTCCAGGGAGGCTTCGGCCTCCTTTTTTATGACTAATTGATTTATGGTTGACTACTCACAAATCAATGATGTTCGTCTTGACGACGTTTCACAAGAGTATACATTACAAGATGTCTCAAATACAAAAAGAACCGCGCCGATTGATAACGACGACCTTGTCCCACATAAACTCAATACTGAGACAGACTATACTGACATAAAAAATATTGAAAACTTCCAACCATCACTTTCTCCTATCGAAGGACAAAATCAATACGAAATAAATTGGATTAAGAATATAAGTGATGTCACAAAGATTGAAGATAACATAACACCTATTGAAGTTTTGATGTCTCAAGAACCTGACTTTATGCCTAATATGTATAATGTTTATTTCGTATTAGTTGATAACGGAAAAGACATCGTTGATGTTGATTTGTCAAAAAATATTGAAAGCGTAACTTATGACTCAGGTCGTAATGCTCTTGTCACTCCATTTGAGCAAAGATGGTCTTTAATCGGTACAAGAATTGACGGCATTGAATTTCCACAAAAGAAACAAAACACAGGCACAATTCAGTTTGCAGGACAAACTATCAATAAAGTTGTAGGTCGTTATGAACGTCTTACAAAGCTCGATCTTACAATAAGGCTTGACCAAAATATGTATGTGCTTGATGCTTTCCACGCTCTTAATGCAGATTGTTGGGCAGCTGAAAGAAAAAGAAAAGACTTTATTGAAAATGCGCCAACCCACCCACTTGAAGGCAAAAACTTTTACAACTTCTTAGGTATTGCAATGCGTAAAGTAAATGGCAAAGGAAAGATGTTGGACATTGTCGTTGAATACGATGCTGACTATTTTACATTCTCTCGTTATCACGATCTTATGGGAACAGTAGGATTCGGTGAACCTGATGTAAAGATTGTAAAGTCACCTACAGAGTCATTAAAGACCGACAGAGTTCAAAGATATGTTTTCCACGATTGTCGTTTCTTAGGAAGAAGTTCAAGTATACAATTTAAGAATGATAGCGCAGACCCACTTTCTGCAACATTCCCATTCGTATATCGAAAACTTGCTCACATTACGGCTGATGGTAAATATTAACTAATTTTTTATGGCAGACACAACTCAGAATGAATTTTTAGATTTTCAATCTCAATCATTAGACTACCTTTATGGTGTTATGCCTGTAGCCAATGACTCTTTATTTATTGCAGACTTGGTAGGTACAGCAGGAGTTAAGAACGCAAGATTTCGTATTAAAGATATTACAATAACTCCGCCTACACTTGAATATGAATATGACGAACAATTAAGAGCATCATTCCCAAAGAAATCAACTATCAACGATACAGTCACAATCAACTGGTATGAAGACGCTTTCGACTCAATTCAAAAGTATCATCTTGCTTTAATGAGCCGCGCCGTTGATTTTGGTACAGGCATTTGGGCAGTAGGACACCCGCCTATGATTGATATGAATGTTGTGAAATACGCTTTTGTTGAAGGAAACGAAAGTTTAGAGTCTCCTTTCGACTCGCTCCCAATGCCAAAACAAACTGGGTACTGTTTTATGAAAGGTTTGCAACCTGTAAGTATCGGTGAAATAAAATATGATTCTGCAGGCGGCGGAGATATTAAAACAGTCACTGTGACATATAAAGTTATTCGTATTGATTATCAAAACGTAACTTCAGCAATCACAGAGATCAGCGAAGACGATTTCTGGGGCTCAGCTAAAAAGCTCCGTTTATTCTAAGAGGTGACAAATGGCAAGTTCAGTAATTTTAAGAAACTTAAAACAACTTGAAAAATCTTTACAAAAGAATATTGATTATCAAGACTTAAACTATGAAGGTGTTGACAAATCAAATCCTCAGAACATTGAATTAAGAAAAGGTTCTCCTGTGCTTAATGCTATGAAAATGTGGTTGCAATCAAGAAGTACATCTTATATTCGCAATGCAGGCTATGGCGGATTTTTGACTGAAACTATCCACGAATATCCTTTTAATGCTGACTCCGAGCCACTTATCAAATCTGAACTTATCAAACAAGCAGCAGCAGAATTCCCTCAAGCTGAAATACTTCAATGCGATGTCAAATGTATGGCACCAAAACCTTATTGGTTCGTCAAAGTTGCAGTTAGGGACAAAATCACAGGTTTATTCGCCGCAGATGACTATATTTACGGAAAAGACGCTTCTGTTGAAATTCCTACATAATTTTTAAACTTTTATTAAACTCCTTTTATATTATTATTGTAATTTGAAACAAAAGGAGTAATCTTATGGTTATCAATGACAAGACAGCCGACATTCAGACAAATTTTGATGACGGCGAAGTATTTTCACTCAATTCAAACGACGCAGGTTTGTTCGACATCCTCTCGACAAAGCTCTATTCAAACCCAATTCAGTCAGTAATTCGCGAAGTTCTTTCGAACGCAATTGATGCGAATATTGCGGCAGGAGTTGAAAATCCTGTGCAGATTCACTTCCCGAACGAAATTGACCCAACTTTCTGGGTACGTGATTACGGTATCGGTATGGATGCTGCAAAAATGCGCAATGTCTTCACTTACGGTGGTTCTGACAAGCGTGATACAAATGACCAGATTGGTGGTCTTGGAGTTGGAGCAAAATCTCCGTTCTCTGTTGCTGATACTTGGACAGTTGAAAGTTCAAAAGACGGCGTAAAGAGAACAGCTCTTTGTTATCGCGGTCCTGACAGAAAGCCACGTTTCAAGTTTATCGGTGAAGAACCTTCAAACGAAACAGGAACAAAAGTTTACTTTGCAGTTCCTTCTGACAAGCATTTCAACTATGTTTACGAAGCAATTCCTGTTCTTGCTTTTGCTCAGCAAATGCCTGAACTTCTCAATGGTGTTGACAAGTTCCTGCAGCAGGCTGATGTTGATAGCCTTGAACAGTTCAACAATATTCGCAAGCTTTTGAAGGGAGAAAACCGTCTCCTTAGAAAGGTTGACAAGTATTCTGACGAATACGATGCAACAAATGCAGATATGATAGCTGCAAACAAGTTTATTCAGAAGATTGCAAACCGCTTCTCAGGTACAATCGTTGATATGGGTGGAGTTCCTTACGATGTAGATATTGCACAGGTTTTCGATGGAGATTACGATGCAATTCAGTACTTCAAAGAGGACTCAGGTTATCATACTTTGGTTCTTCACTTCCCTATCGGTTCCCTCAACTTTCAGGCTTCTCGTGAAAAGTTGAATTACACTGAAGCAACAAAACTTGCCTTGAAGAAGTCAATCGTAAACTTCTACTCAAGAAAAGCTTACGAAGAACTCGCAACAGCCTAAGAAAAAATGCCGGAAAACTGAACTTTTCCGGCAAACTCTTTATATTATATTTGTAAATCAATTGAAGGAGTAGATTATGAATATCAAAGAATCTTACAACACTTGCAAACGCGTCGGCCGTCTTACAGCCATCGTAGACAAGTATCAGAACTTGCTTGAAGATGATATTGCTGACATCGTCAAGGTTCAGGCTAACAAGCAGAAAGCAATTGAAAAGAAGATTGAAAGTATTTTCAGCCTTCCTTTTATCGAAGTATCAACTTACAGAAATAACAACAATCGTCAGGTTCACAAGTACGCAGGTCCTTCTTATATTGCAAAGTTTGACACAATCGAACAGAAGATCAAGTACTTCTTCTCGGACAGAAAGGAAGATTCAATTATCTTCGTAAACATCACACAGAAAAAGTACGACAAGTTTTTGGACTCTGCTGACTTCCGCTGGTTCCCAAACGGTTCAGCAATGGTTCTTGACGATATTCTTTCAAAGAACAATCTTAATGATAACTACCCAATCACAATTATGGGTCCTGATATTGAAACACTCGTAAAGAGAGTAGGTTATGCAAATCCTAAGGTTTTCAACTTCGATGATTATGTTGCAGTTGATGTAAACGGTAAGGCTGAAAAGAAAGTTGCTGCTCGACTTAAGGGTCGTGTTGATGACGAAAAGCTTTTCGGCGGTATCGGTAAATATGATGCAGAAAGAGTTTACAGTGCAAATGATATTTTGACTGATGCAAAGCTTAAGGATGCAATCATCTTCATAGCTCGTAATCGTGACGATTATTACTCTGCTGACTTGAATGTTTGCAAGTCTGCTCCTACTCGTTACCTTCACGGCTTCGAAGACTACCTTACAAAGGTTTTCCCAAATAAGAAGTACTTGAAAATCAACTACGGAGATTGGAAGCGTCTTCAGAAAGGTGAAGCTTACAAGAAGTTGAACACTTTCATCGAGTACTGCAAAAAGCAGGGCAAAGCTTACTACGAAAACCTTGCTTCAAACTACAAGATCGTAAAGGTTGAAGGCCGCTGCGGTATCTTGAGTTCAAACAATACTTGCGAAAAGATTTTGGAATACTGGAACAAAAACGCAAGCCGTCTTAATCTTGCTGCCTCAGCTGATGAGATGGAAAGAATTAAAGAGTTCGTAAAGGTTGTTGAAGGCGCAAGCAAGGACAACAGTTCTTGGGAAGCAAGAGATACTCTTCGCAAGATTTCTTATGTGGCAGGTATTGCAGGTTTCTCAATTGGAGAATCAGTTGAGGAAGTTGTCAAGATTGATACTGACAAGTGGCCTTTCCTTGATATGTTCAGCTCATACAGCAGCAGCATCGATGCACAGGTTGTTCTCAGCCTCGTTGCAACATACAAGACAATTTAATAATAAAATAAGTTAAAAAAGTTAAGGAGCCGAAAGGCTCCTTTTTTATTGAACTTTACCAAATAACACTACTAAATAATCGGGCAATCAAGCCAGTCAGAAAGAAACCCTTGAGGAGGGGTAATCCTCAGAATATCTCCTTAGATATTTTAATATCTTGTCTGATGGCGGTTGCCCATTTTTTATACTTCAAACCAAATTTTTGGGTCTGGCTTTTTGAAAGATCCGTCTTCCTGTATATCAAAACCACATCTTAATACTGCAGGATGTTTTGGGTCGTTGTCGATAAATTGCAAACTTCTCATTTTTGAGAAACATTCCTTTACAGTTTTATAGCCCTCATTTGTGTAAACAAGCTCGAATTCCGCAAGGTTGTATTCTTTACCGTCACTACCTACAACTGTGTACAAGTCAGCAGGAGGAGTATCAATACATTTCTTTACAAAGCCTGCATACTTATTGCGTGTAGGAATATTTTGGAAGTTAGGGTCTTTACCGATGAAACGATAAGTTTCCGTTCCCATTACAAGATAAGACTGTTGAACTCGATATGAACCGCCTTCTTCAGGATTTCCGTCCTCAGTGTTATGATAAATATACTGAAGCCATCCTGTTGTTTCTTTAGGCTTCAACCATAAAGGCCAATCTTTATGAACTTCCCACATTGCAGGGTCAAGTCCTACGAAAGAACCAAGTGAAGTTTTTTCAGTTCTGAACTCAGCAAGTAAATCAACTCCTGGGCGTTTCTCTCTCGACCAAGCACCCATCGCTTCATCACCTGTCAAATAAACGCCTGCATCGTTTCTTCCATAACAAGGCCAACCAAGTTTTTCAAACAGCCTACCAACTTCAGTTGTTGAAGATATATTGAAATCAGCAGGAACTCCCCAAATCTTTTTAAGTTCAGCGTCTTTCTTTACAAGGTCTTCAACCATTTCGCAACGATACTTTTCCATTAAGTCGAAGTTTACATAAATGCCTCGATATTCAACACGAACAATCTCTTTATAGATTTCCATCATTTGTGTTTCATACCAACGACGAATTGTCCACTCAGGATATTTTTCATTTGGGAACTTTCTATCAATTTCATCAACAAGAGTCCAAAGTTCCATTTGAATTCTCCAAGTAACGAGAGCATCCATTGTTGCATAAGGAGCAAGAATATCAGTTGGGATTTTTGTATAGTCATCGCACTTTGTTTGCTTCTTCCACTTATCAAGTTTAATATCATAACCACCGAAAGGTGAATAACGATATGCAAGTGGCTTCAAACCTGATTTAACTTCTGATGAAATACAGTGAGCCAAACGGTCAGTTGCATCAGTGATGTTTACCCTTTGTGAAACACCTTGCTGCCAAAAGAACTTAATATCGAACTTTGGGTTAGCACCTGTTCTGTGTTTGCAGGACATTACATTTTCCTCAAACAACTTTAAGTCAACAAACTTCCAAGGAATGTAATAGCCTTTAAGACCATCCCAACATATTGTAAGACAATGGATTTTGTTCTCATAAAACTTCAAGCCGTTTGTTTCGGTATCGAACGCAACCAAGTACTTATCCATATTGTCTTTGAATATTCTATCAGCTTCTTCTTTTGAATTTGCAGTAATAAACTTAGGGTCAGTTGAAAGATACATAGGCTCCCATTCGTAAGGAGTCTTAATCATTCTTTTTACCTGTGCATAAAAGAATTGTGTTTTCCAATTGATTGTGTTCGATGATGATTTGATTGTTGGGTATAATGCCTCGATGCCATCAACTGGGAATACATAAGTATCATATTTAAATATTTCGTGGCCCATAAAATAATATGGACGAAGCATTTGGTCATCGTAAAAGTCACCTGTTAAAATATCAGCAGAACAGTTGATTGAATACATAGCACAACCGAAAGCCATAATGGCGCGGCAGTGTGTTCCTGCACAATCAATATCTTTTCTCCAACCTGAACGATGAGTCATCATAAACTCAACAATTGAACCGCCCTTCAAGTCTTCTTCTTTATATTTGCAATCAACAGCAACCAAAACTTTATAAGAACGATAGCCTGCATCTTTTATTCGTTTGAGGATAATCTGCTTTTTATCTTCTGCAGGAAACTTGTCAAGTAAGAAAATAAAATAATCTTTCTCATCTTCATCAAAGTGGTCTAAGATTACATAATCAAGTATATCTGTAGGCTTTAATAAATCTTTTGCTTTTGTATTTTCTTTTATTCCACCAAAAGTAAATGCCATTATTTCTTACCTCTCTTTTTCTTTGTAGTAGTTAAATTAACGCCCTCTGTTATTTGAATAACTTGATTAGTCAATATTGAAGGTTCCGACTCTGTCCAAGGGATTCTTTTACAAGTGTTGAGCCAAGTATCAAAAACACTTCCGAAGTTTATACCTGTGTTCTTTGCTTTGTTGTAAAAATAATAAACGCTATCAATGCTTATTACGAATTCATTCCCTTTATGTGACAGAACATTAAAAGAATGCTGACCATAAGTTTGGCTGCAGATTGAAATAACAGCAACTTCCAAAATCTTTTTGCACAAGTCTTTTTCTTTTACTGTCATAGGCTTAGGTTGAACGTATTCTTTTCCAACTTTAAGCTTATCAATTATTTCCTGAACTTTTGCATCTTCAAGTTTCTGCAATTCTTTAGCTTTTGCGGCTTCTTCTTTTGCTTTCAACTTTGCTTCTTTTGCGGCTTTCTTTTCTTCACGAGCTTTTGCCTTGGCTTCCTTTTCAGCCTTCTTTCTTTCTCTTTCGAGTTTGCGTTCAAGCTTCGCTTTCTTCTCTGCTTCAATCTCAGCTTTACTTCTTCGTGTTGCAGCCATTATATTGCCTCCCAAGAACCGTCTTCCTGTTTCTTATATAAGTAAAGCATCATATCAACATCATACCCGTGTTGTCTCATATTTTCAACAATTGCCATAAAGTAATTATTGCACCACTCATCGTCTTCAAGTTCACTGTGATTTATTCTCAAATCTCGCATCGCAAGAAGACGACCATAATCTGCGTAAGCATCTTTTTCTGTATATTCTCTTTTACATTCGTGTATAGGTTTACCCATTGATTATTCTCCTAGCAGGCTTTGCTGTTTCAATTATTTCAACACCTTCAGGAACTACTCCGCCCCAAGCTTTAATAAAATTGTCAGTGTCAAGCTTACTGTTCAACTTACAATAATAATCGTAAAGTTCATTTCTGTTTGGCATAAAGTTGTCGTAAATCCAATCACAACCGTACCACTTGAAGTTTGTTCCATTCTTTGCATTATAGTTTTTGATTGCTTCTTCAATAGGAAGCGGGTCGTATCCTACACCTGCTTTATAATAAGTGTTGCAGCGGTGTTCATAATCCTGAACATCAGAAACTTCTCCATCAAAGGACATATGAATTCCTTTCACAGGTTCACGGTCCCAAGCAGCACAAGCATTTGCCAAAGACATAACAAGTTGCAACTCAGGCTTCCAAACATAAAAGTCCAAAGAGTCGTGAATGTTATTCCAACAATAAGATTTCAATCCCCAAAGAGCAAGATACTTTGAAGTGTTAACCCAAGTTGAAAATGCAATACGAGATTCCATTGACTGAATCGTAGAGTTGCAGGCGTTGTTTAAAATATGTGCAAAGATTTTTGAATACAAAGAACGGTCTGCACCTGTCAAGTTTCCTTGTTCATTTACTGACATATATCTCAATTCTGCAAGATGTCTTACAGGTCCGTGCCAAGCTCGAACATATCCATTTGCAAGAGCAAACGCTTGTTCACGCTTAATGCGGCCCATCAACCCTTCATACGACTTGAAGAATGAATTACGCATATCGTCTGCAACTACGAGGAACTTAATATCTTTTGGGGATTTGCCGCCTGCATTTGAAAGGGCAGCGTTATAAACTGCTGTAAGATTTTTAAGTTTGATATACTCTTCACATTCTGTTTCTGTGAAGTTTGCCTGTTGCAACATTCCACCGAAGGTGCCTGCTGAACATCCAAAAAGAAGACCAAAGTTTTCAGTTTTTGCAACTGTTCGCCAATCTTTGAATGGCTTATAGTCTTTGTTCTTCATAAAGTCATAAACAGTCAACTCTGTTGACTTATCAATCGTTAACATTATGAATCTCCTATGTTGCCGAACTGCAACAATCTTGAAAATATATTAACATTAAACTTTGTGTTGATTTCTTTTATATTATAATTATGGATAGCATAGTAGCCGATGTAATTAACTTGACTTGCAAAAGCACTCTCGAACGAATTGCTGAACAGTGCAGCAAAACAATAAACGACTATGCTTACAATCACGAAACGACAATGAATGACCCATTTTTGAAATACAAGTTCTTCTTCGAAAGATTGAACACAGACGACTTAATGTTGTTGTTTCAAATGGGTAGGACTCTTGAAAGGGAAGTTTGGGATAACCGCAAGTTTTTGAAAGATGCAGGTTTCCCAGTTGCTGTTGCCCTTTATGATTTCAATTGTACTTTGAACATACTTAAAAGAAATCAAAAAGGCGTAAGAAAGTTGATGAAACAGACTAAGAAGTCTTTTTCAACAATTGTGTCAGAATAGCAGCAGCTTTTCTTGAAAGCGGATATTTTGTTTCTTTAAGCCAATCATTGAAAGCCTGATAATTATCTTTATACATAAAGACTTCATCTGACACAAATCCTGTCGTCTGATCTTTATCAATCTTTTTCGATACAACGCCACGAACGAAGTGATCTTTGTAAAATGACTTTGCTGCAGTGATGTTTGAAATTCCCTCTACAGTATAAATATGAACTTTACCGTCTTGAGGTTCAACAATATCTTTAGGATATTCAATTGTGTCATAAGAAACAAACTGAGGAAGTTCAATCTCTTTTACGAAAGAGCCATCATTGAAAACTTTGATAACTCTCTGACCTACTTCATCAACTTTATTTGGGAAAACTGAGCCTGTGTAATCTGGGTCTGTTCTTGTATGAACGTGGCCAAGACACAAAGCTTTTGTTCTCATATTATCAGTTTTGACACCACCTTGAATAGGTGATGTTGGGTCGTATTTGTTCCAATGTCCTACAACCAAATCAACATCAGTTCTGAAAGTCATAGTTGTATAATATTCAGAAAGTGTACGACCTTGAACTCTGACGTGAGGAAGCATTCTTACTTTTGTGTTTGAAATATTTACATCTATAGGTTTATCAACAACACTTACATTTGGAAAGTTGCGTAAGAACTTCAAAGAATGCTGAGCTTTCTGACGATACAACTTGATGTCGTGATTACCCATTATAACGTGGGTTGTGATAAAATTGTTTGAACATATTTGGAAGATACGGAACTCTTGGTCGATAACATCACCTGGGTTTACATCCTTTTCAGTGATGTCACCAAGCCAAAGGAGATGAGGGTTGTTGTCTTCTTTTTTGATTGAAGCAACCCAACCCTCAAACCACTTTATAAAATTTTCACTTATTTCATAGTTCCAAGGATTCATTGCAGAAAGATGCAAATCACCGATAATATAAAGCATTTAACCTCCGCAGCGTTTAGCCTTTAATATGACCAAACTTGAACTGCTTACTTTCTTTTACCTTAAAGCCCAAAGTCTTTTCAATAAGAAGGTTAAATTTATCGTCAACATCTTTCGCAACTGCGAACTTCTTATAATCATCGCATCTACTCATTATGACTTTCATATTCTGAAAGAAAGTAGACTCGACTTCATATTTAGGGTCGAAAGAGGAAAGGCCATTAAAAAACTTATCTTCGGGAGTTTTCAATTCTTTAAGCGGACTGCTTGTCCTTTCCTTCTTAAGGATATAATCAATATTAACATCCGGATGTTTTCCGAGGTAATTGATATACTCGAAGGCAATTACTTTAATCTGATTTGCCTGCTTCAAACCTTTAAGTTGCAAAGCGCCGCGGATATTGTCAGACCCATCACCAAAGCAAGCTTTCCAAACGCAAACACCTGTAATTGAAGGTCTGAATTGGTACTTATCTTCGAATGACTCTGCTGTAAATGGCTTTCTCCATTCATCGTTAATCATAACAACTTTATGGGTCTCAAGATAACGACACCAATCGTTATCGGTTGTCACCATTGCAATATCTTTGCCTTTATATTCTTTGATGATTGTTTCCATAAAGTCATCAGCTTCATACTTGTCACTAATAACTGTTATGACATTTGGTCCACGATGAGAAAAGTATTTACGGACCATATCAACAACTGTAAGACATTTTCTGTTGTGCGTACGGTTCTTTTTGTACGCATAAAGAATCTCTTGTCTTTCTGTGTATTTGAAAGTTTTACTTACTCCTAAATCATTCTTAGGTATTGGGTCATATAATAAAAACAACTTACCCTTATCAGCGAGATGCTTTTTCACATTGTCGTTGATAAAGGCAACCATATTCCTAGCAATTGATATAGGGTCTTTGTCGAGTGAATTATGTTCTACTTTATAAAAAACATTGAACATATCCACTGCAATTATATCATATTGCATTTTAACCTCTGTTTTTTATTTTAGCCGTTAAGCTTCTTCAATGTTTTGAATGTCCCTGGGTTCTTTTTATCTTCGATGATACGAACTGCAGGATTCTGCTGAGCTTCGTGAAGTTCTTTTGCTGTAACTTCCTTGCCGTCAAGAATTATTTTCTCTGCCATTGTAATCTCCTCATTAATAATAATATATTAACACTTAACACAGTCGAGTGCTAAACCAATAAATTTAGTACTTAAAATGAATTTTTGAACTATAATGGAGGGAATAAATAAGAGGAAGGGAATAAATTTATTTAAACAGTCGACTTTGAAAATTATGTTAATATATTATGTATAGGAGATTGCAAATGAATTTTTTCGTTACAGCATTTATCGTAGCAATGGTTGTGGCAGGTGTCACAGAGTGGTTGAAAACTTTCTTCCCTGAGAAGTTGAAAGAAAACAAAATCGCAATGGCAATTATTGCGGGTGTTCTTGGTGGCAGCGCTGCAGCACTTGTTGCATTTACAGGGATGCTTGGGGCTCTTGCTCTTCCTGCTAAACTTTTGTTCGTTGCAGCTGTTGTTGGTCTTACACAGTCTTGTTATACTTTGCTTTTCAAGACGTTCAAAGCTGTGAAAGATGCACTTACAAACAAACTTACTTCAAAAGTTGACCCAGACAAGCTCGCTGATGAGATTGCTGAAAAGTTGAAGGAAGCAACAAAAGGTAAGTAAAACCAACCAAAATAAAATAACTTTTCACTAGGAGGCTTCGGCCTCCTTTTTTATTGTTTACTAATTTTATATGAAAGAAGAACTTTTCGAAAGCATATTGTCTGAAGCTGACAAATCATATAAAGCAAAAGTTGGCGGTAAATGGCTTAAAGGAAACAGCTTTACCGATAAAGAAAAGAACGCTGATACTTTTGAGTCGAAGACTGAGCCTACACAACGTATCAATCAAATGAAGAAAGATGGCAAGGTTTCAAAAAATGCAAAAGTTTCTACCAAAGAAATCTTCGAAAGCATATTGAATGAAAGCAACGGCACAGGAGAATTAGTAATTAAAGCAGGTCTTGCTATCATTATGATTGCAGCTGCATTCGGCATAAGAAGCTGTAAAGACAATGAAGCTGATAAATGTCTTAAGGAACTCGGCAGCTATGAAAACTATATGAAGTATAATATGGATGGCCAAGGAAGCTTAGACTATGCAGTAGGTATCGGTGATACTCAATCAAAAGCAATGTATGCTTGTGTTGTTGCGCTTGCTCGTGAAAAAGGTATAAGTATTGATGAAGCCGCAAGACAAGCAACTTCAACTCTTGGTGAAAGATACTCCAAAGAGGTTAAAGGCGCATTTACAAATGGTTTTAAGGGAAGAATTACAGGTGTTTCTGTTGGTAAAGATGTAAACACAGGTGAGCGTATTGTTAGAGTAGATTCTGAATGGCAAGAGTCTCATACAAGCGGAAGCGGAGAACATAGACATACTTATACAACAACAGAACACGGAACTGTTTACATCCCAATGTCAGAAGGCAATATATATGGAATTGATGACAATGGTAAATCAGTAAACATCGGCGGTTCAACTTTTGTATTTGATGAAGCCAAAAAAGAATTATTTGATAATGTTCTTAGAGAAGCAGGTAGAAGAATATCAAGCTATTCTGATATTGAACTTGCACTCGAGTTCATCGGTCAGTATTGCGCCGTATTTGATGTAGGTAAGATGGGTTATTCATCAAACCCAAGAGCATCGAAGTTGGCAGAAGCTTGTTCTGAAAGATTTGGCGATAAATGGGACAATGATTATTATGGCAACGGCCCAAGTATGGAAAAGCTTCTTGTAAATAAGTTTGATGAAATGAATAAAGCAAATGATTGCGGCAATTCAATTGGCGCAATTTATAAAGCTGCAAATATGACTTGGGGCCCATATAAAGATTGGGTAAGAGAAAACTGGAAGGATATTATCGGGCTTTCGCCAAAGTTTGCAAAGTATTACGATAATACAAATTTCTTTTAATATTTAAGAGGTGATAAGTAATGAAAGAGTACAATGTATCAACGGGACACGACAATTTTTCTCAGAAAAATAATAGAATTGACCCACACAATGTTTGTGGACCAACAAACTTTGCTCAAGGTCTTGAATATTCAGGCTGGGTTGTAAACGATAAAGTTTGTCCTCAGTTTGACCAGATTGATGACAAACTTACTTACTTCACAAGAACAAACAAAGATGTACTTGCATATTATAAATTACATTATCGTAATATGTACGACAACTGGATGGCAGAAGCAAAAGCAAATGCATTACAACAGCGCAAAGAATATTGGGAAGTTGCTTGCAAGAAAACTTATCCACCTAACGAAGTACACGATGTAATGTCGTATGCAGTTAATTTATTTGTAGGCTATACTGCGAAGCAGCTTGCTGAAATGAAACGTCGTCCTGTGACTCGTTTCTATAATGAATTTGATGAGAACGAGGTTGTTTGGCAAATCTGCAAAGGACTTCCTGTTGTATCATCAGTTGACCCTTTCAAAACTGGCGCGGGTCATTATATTACAATCGTAGGATTTATTGCTGATGACGACTTCGAAAAGCCGACTGATTATTCAAAAATAAATCAAATTGACAAGACAAAAATTAAACAGTACATAATTGACAACACTTATGGACAGTTTGATTTCAAAAATAAAAAATATGTTGCAGTATCAGGAAACGATGAACACATCGATAGAGCTACATTCTTAGATGTCATCAAACCTGTAAGTCACTACTTCAGTGCAGGTGCTGCAACTTGTTGTTAATCAGGAGATAAAGATGAGAATTGTTGAAGAACATAGAGCTTGGTATAAATTTTTGCTTAATACACCTGAAGCAAAAGCTAAGAGATGGATTGCTCTTTACCCAACTGCAACAGAGCTTAAAAGATGTCTCAAACCTGTTTTAGGTAATTTTGAGATTATTGATAAAGAACAGCTTCCAACTGTTGTGACACAAGAAATGATTGATGAATGTCCTGAGTCAGCATTTGTTCAGGCAGGAAACCTTACTTATGCATACAACTTTTTTGAAAGAGTTGTTCTTAACGACATTGCAATTCCTTATTATCAAGGCGGCTGGAGAGCATATCTTGTCAAAGACAAAGAAGCTTTTGAAAAAGCAAAAGAAAATCTTGTAATCAGCAGTATCAACTACTTCAAGACAAAAGTTGAAGTTGGCGAAAAGATTCGTTGGGATAATGCTGCAAGCCCTACTGAGTTTACTGCTATCACTGAAGGCTTTACTTATGGCGCTTCAAAAGAAGCAGCAGAGAACGATGAGTATTGCAAAATAATGGCAAGACACGACGCTGAAAGGGATGTTCGTATCGACAGCTTCCTTGATTTTGTTGCTTATGCAAAAGATGACGGCTATCATATCGGCAGAGCAGATTATGAAAAGTATCTCAAATATTACGATGAAGAAAAAGCAAAGATGTCAGGAAACTCAGGAAATATTTGTCCACATTGTGAACAGCCTGTAAGAGGCGACGAAGATGTTTGTCCTCATTGTGGATTTGACAATTATGGCGAAGGACTCGCAGCTGCATTTGTATAAGAGGTGATATAATGAAAAAGTTTGCAGTATTACTTTTAAGTTGCTTTTTATTTTTCGGATGTGTGACAAACAAAGTTGCAGATAATAATCTTATCGACGCTAAGGTGGAAACTGCAATTACTTTGGAACAACTTAAGGCACTCGAGAAGGACAATGAAAGAGAAGTTGAAATCCTTGAAAGACTTGATAGTACTGCAACTTATGGATTTGACTTACTTAATGAACTTGAGTTTGCAATTGCGTATGAAAAGCAACAAGCATTTAATGAAGGTTATGATGCAGGAAAGAAAGACGCAATTGCCGCAACTGAAGGCTATGTTAAGTTGGAAGATGTCATTGAATTATTGAAAAAGCAAGGTCTTTATAAAGAAGAGGAGAAGAAGTAATGAAAAAATTGTTTTTAGTTATTGCAATGATTTTCAGCTTGGGCACAGTATGTGTTGCTCAATCAGCTGAAGCTCCTCGCTCAACTACTGTAATTGTTCAGGAATTGAGAGACAACTATAAAGCACAACAAGTTTATATTGAAGAGCTTCGTACTCTCAATAACGACAAAGATGTTACGATTGAAGAACTTAAAGAGAAAGTCACAATCACAACTGAAAAGATGGACAAGGCTATTGAAGATGACGCAAAAAAGACAACTGAAATTATAAAGTTGACAACAAAAAACAAGTTGCTTATTAAGTGGCTTACTATCGCAGTTTCTATTCTTGGCGGTTTCTTTTTACTTCATATTGTAATTTTATTCTTAAGGGTTAAGTGGAATATTATTTTGCCTTATTGGCTTAACGCAATATTATAAAGGAGACAACGATGGACAAAAAATTGTTTGAAGCAATTTGCACAACAAATAAAATTAAAGAAGGCAACGGAGATTACGAAGCTTTTGAAAAAATGATTGAAGGCGTAAACGAACTTTACGCAAGAAACACAAGAATGGGCGCAGATGATGATTCACTCATTCAGTTGATGGTTGATGTTTTTGACAACTCAGACCTTCCTTCCGACATTGTTCGTAAACTTGCTGCTAAACTTACAGAAGTTTTCACTGCCTAAAGGAAAAGCCCTATGATGCCAATTGATTATAGAACAGAATGGAAAAAAGTTGATGGAACAAATATGTCCCAGAGACTTGTTTTAGACACAAACGATGAAGGCGAGATATGCGACTTTGCAGAAGCAATGGTTCGGGTTCTTACAAAAGTTTGTGATAAAGACGAAGACGAACTTGAGTCAGAATGGTTTGATTATTCTTGCGGTGGAATGGGTGGAAAACCTTCTGCAAGCGGATGTTGCGAGTTTTTTGATAAATACGCAAATGAAGTTCTTGACTCACTTTACGGCCTTGAAGAGTCGGCTTTTGATATTTTCAAATATGTTGAAAGCAAGTTTGAACGCCAACCTTATTACGGTTCAGGCGATGATTCTTTCGCTTCTGCTCTCTTCCCAACAGATTAGTGTTAATATTTTTATATAAAATGTCGATAATAATAAGGTAGCAAGGATGCTACCTTTTTTGCCTTAGGAGGGGCAACGTCTATGATTATAAATCACAATATGAGCTCAATCTTTGCAGCTCGTCAGGAAAACTTGAATGCAGTTGACTTGCAGAAGTCAATGGAAAAACTTTCAAGTGGTCTTAAAATCAACCGCGCCGGAGATGACGCAGCAAATCTTGCTGTAAGCGAAAAAATGAGAAGTCAGATTCGTGGACTTAATCAGGCTTCAAAGAATGTTCAGAACGGCGTATCATTCATTCAAACAACAGAAGGTTATTTGCAGGAAACAACTGACATCTTGCAGCGTATCCGCGAACTTGCAGTTCAGGCTTCAAATGGTGTTTACAGCGATGAAGACAGAATGCAGATTCAGGTAGAAGTTTCTCAGCTTGTTGCTGAAGTTGACCGCATTGCATCTTCTGCTCAATTCAATGGCTACAATATGTTGACAGGTCGTTTCGCAAAAGAAACTGACAACACAATTACTTTCCAAGTTGGCGCAAATGTTGACCAGAACATCAAGATTAACATTGCATCTGCAACTGCTGAATCTTTGGGACTTCGTGGAAAGGGACAGGACGGTGAAGACGGTGCTCTTGTATCAGTTTCAGATACTGACACAGCAAACCGTACACTTGCAACAATTGATGAAGCGTTGAAGAATATAAACAGACAGAGAGCTGACCTTGGTGCTGTTCAGAACAGAATGGAAATGGCAGCAAAAGGTATCAATGTTGCCGCAGAGAATATGACTTCTGCAGAAAGCGTAATTCGTGACGCAGATATGGCTCAGGAAATGGTTGACTTCACAAAGAACTCAATCCTTCAGCAGGCTTCAACTGCAATGCTTGCACAGGCAAACAGTCAGTCACAGAATGTATTGTCGCTTTTAAAATAACGGCAACTGAGGCTCAACAGGGTGGGTAGTTGCCTAGTATTTCAAAAAGAGCTTAATTAGGGGAACTTCGGTTCCCCATACTTCAATATGAGGAGATTATAAATGAAGAAGTTATTTGCGATATTTGCAATATTATTCGCAATTTGTTTTACAACATTTGCTGAGGAAAAGACATTCCTCAATGCAGGTACATTCGCTGAAAATGCAGTTGATGGTTATTCTTACGACAACTGGGAAGTTCGCCCAATGTCATCTCTTAAGGGAGTTCCTTATCAGATTAAGATTGTTGATGGCAAGCTTGCTATTTGTGTTCAGGAAATTCCAGAAAACCGCTATGTTTATTATGACATCGTTCCACCTTACAACCCAATAATTACTGAAGCTGATAAAGAGTTTGGTTATTTGACAAATGTTGGTGAATTGAAAAAGTTGGGAATTACAGTAAATGGAATTAACCGCAATGATGAAGTATCAATATTTTTAGCAACTGACCCAAAGGACCCAATAGGTAAAGAATATAAATTTAAAGGTAATTTGCAGACTATCGGCGAAGTTGTTCTTGAATGGGAAAATAAAGAATACATTGATGACCCTAATAAAAGAGATGTTTTGAATTACCCAGCTTATGGCGGAAAGAATTCAAATGAACTTTATATCAGAGCAATTCGTATCAGAACTATTCCTATTACAGGTTATGATGTTTCAGTTGTTTATATCAGTGATGTAAAAGTTATTTATGACCTTGCGTATACTGAAAAGGAACTTGAGATTATCAAATCAACCGATGAAACTTTCAACTTGAAGTCAGGCGATAAGACAAAGATTGAAGAAAAAGAAAAAGAAGCAATCAAACTTAAAGCTGCACTGATTGAAAGAGAAAAAGAAAAAATGGATTCTTCAGGAGATGCAAAATAAATTAAGAGGCCTTCGGGCCTCTTTTTTGTTAATATTGATATATGAAGAATTTAAGCGGCTCTTTTACAATGGAAATGAAAGATGACGAAGCTGGCTCACTTTGGAATATGTTCAAAAATTGGACAGGAAAAGTTGTCAGTGAAACAGAGAAAGAAAACAAAAAGCTCAAGAAAGAAACTGACAAACTTATAAAAGAAACAAAGAAACTTGAAAAAGTTTGCGAGCTACCTGAAGGTACTTTAGTTGTTCATAAAAATAATGGCGACCCAGATTCTCCAATTGCTTACGGAAAACTTGCGCCTGTTGTGACTACAAGTATTATGGGTCAGATAACAAACAGCGGCAAAGTAATTCCTGACCCTTTAGCAGGACTTAAAGTTCAACCGATATTCCCATCAGCAATATTAGGTGGTCTTTCATTAAAAGACATTGACCTTGATAAATATACTTATGAAGAGTTGAGGGAAATTGTTTTTGGAGAGGACAATAAAGCTTCGCTTACTGAAGAAACAATTGAAAAGATTTTGGACAAGTACCCAACATTCTTTGATGAACAGGACTTGGAACTTGCTGACCACGACTCTGATAAAAGAGTAAGTAAATTATTCAAAGAAAAGCCTATGAGCCCGCCATCAGATCAGTTGTATCTTCAGAATATAAAATTCACTAAACCAAAGAAAAGAGGTAAGAAGTAATGTTTAATATTTATCACGTAACGAAATCAGGTGAAAGAACTTATTATGAGAGTTGGCCAACAGAGGACTCAGCTCATAAACAAATGTTGACTTTGACAGGATTTGACAAAGACGCTGAAATATCAAAAAGAAAGGATTGGTACGAAGTTGTTGAAGAGGTTTGACACTCAATCAATACTTGAAAGACAAAAAGAGAGGTTAGCAAGTATGACTGAAGAACAAGTTGCAAAACAGTTTGACTCATTTACTCCTGAAAATATGTTAAAGCTTGTTCGACTTTCGATGCCTTATAGAGGTAGTTGTGATTTCAGAAACGACCCAGAAGAAGTTATTAAGCAATATGTTTTTGGAGAAGATGGGAATCAAAAAGCCGAACTTACTGAAGAAACAATTGAAATAATTCTTGACCGTTTCCCAACATTTTTCGATAAAAAAGAAGTTGAAGAGACTGAAGTAAATGTTCAAAAAGGTGACGGCGTTCCTATGAGAAATCGTATATTCTCTGAATTTGCAATGGAATCAAGTAAAGACTCAGTTGTCTATATAAAACCAAAATATTCCAAGAAAAAAGACTCAAAAAAGTTGTTAGAAAATTGGTCTTCAATTAAACTTACCGAATAACTTCTTTATATTATTTTTGTAAGGAGTTAATATGAAAGCATCAGAACTTGCTAAAAAATACAATTGGGGAATGCCTACCGTCTGCCCTTGCTGCGGTACAGAGCTTGAAATCAACAAAAGTGGTGAGGTTTTCTGCCCGAACGATTCCTGTGCAAAGAAGGTTGAACACGCAGTTCTGAAGATGTCAAACAAATGGGACGTTCTTGAAATCGGACCAAAAGTTGTTGAAAACTTCGTAAAAGAAGCAAATATTAAATCCCTTGCTCAATTCCTTCGTGAAATTGACAATCCAAAACTTGATGAAATCTGCGGCAAGAATGCCGAAAAAATCCGCAAAAATCTTAAAGCTGCAATGTCAAAGAAAAGAACACTTGCAAACTTTATCTCTGCCTTCGATATTGAGGACTTTGGAGAAAAGCGTTTGCAGTCTTTAATTGACGCTGCAATGATTGACAATGTTGAAGCTCTTTTCAAGTTAAGCCCAAAAGATATTGCTGCAATCCGTGGATGGACAGAAGAGTCAGGTGAAAAGGTTTTGGAAGAACTTGCTGAAATCAAAAAGGACCTTCTTGAAGTATCAAAGCTTTGCAATATTGGTGAAGAAGAAAAGATTACAGGCGGAGTTCTTGCAGGAATGAGCTTCTGCTTCACAGGTGCAATGGCTTACAAACGAGCTGACCTTGAAAAAATGGTTGTCGATAACGGTGGAACAGTTTCCTCAGTAAATAAAACACTTACATATCTTGTTCAGGCTGACCCAGACTCAACTTCAGCAAAGTCTGAAAAAGCAAAGAAGTTTGGTACAGCAATCATCACACCAGAAGCATTCCTCGAAATGTTGAACTAAATATTTAAGAGGACAAAAAATGAGAAAATTAACTGAAGGTGAGCAAACACTTACATACGCAAAAGTTGCCGACCTTTTAAGAGCAGCATATAGAGCAAAAGCAAAAACATCTGACGACCCAGTTCACGAAGAAGTTTCTTGTACTGTTTATTGTGGTGCAGGCTTCAATGTTGGCATTACTGCTACAGGTTATGAAGACCCAGACGCTGCAGGCAAAGTTTGCTTTTATGTTTCTCAACAATACGAAGATGAGATTGGTGAGATGAATATGGGCGGTGATTTGAAACAAGTTATAAAGGACTTGTTCATAATGGCTTCAGATGTATCTGAAATGGAAGACAGAGTTTACATTGAAGATACAGAAATCAAAAAGCTTGAAGACATTGCACGGGGACAGGGCTTCTTGTTTGAAAACCTTGAAACAATGGAAAGAATCGCTGAAAGTAAAAAACAATTGAATGAAGGTATGTTCAAAAGCGCAAACGTAAACTTTATCAATTTTGTAAACAAGCTTCAGCAGTTCCTTGATACTGCAGCTCCAGGGATGGGACTTGAAGTTGTTGAGCAGAATCTCGGAATGGGTGGCGCTTTTATCAAAATCGAACAGAGAGACGAAGAAGGTAAGACACCTGATGACGGTCTTGTTTCTTGGATGAACAGTGAAGACGCTGATGCTTATTACGACAAGATGGCAGATGAGGCGTAAAAATGGATGAAGTTATCGTAACAGATTATGAAGGCGGAGAGCCTTTTGAAATAACAAAAGAAGATCTTACTCGTGACTTAAGTGGTCACAAGAATATAACAATTTCTATTGATGACGGCGAAGCATATTCTTATGTCGAAGGAGAGATCACTGAAGAAGAAATTGATTGGATTTTCAGTTGTCTTCAAGATGGCCGCAAAGTTCAAGGAACTGTTTACTACGATGATGATGGCAACGAAGTTCCTCAAGATTCAGAATATTCCCCAACAGAAGATGAATTGTTCTGCTACATTCCAAAAGAGTATAGGACCGAAGAGGCTAGTATTGAGCCTTCAGAAGAGAGTGAATATCTTAGGTCAGTTTGTCGTCCTTTATACGAAGCTCTTAAGCCTTTATATGATGAGCATCTTGTTATTGACGGCGGAGACTTTTTGTATGATGACGGCCACTTAAAGATTTATGCTGTTGTTTACAACGAAAATGAATACAACTTTCAAGTGTATGTAGACAATCGTTTACGAGAAGCAACTGATATTGTTGAAACACTTTCAGAGGCTATGGACTTGTTTGCAGAACTTATCGACAAGTATAAAGATTAAAAATATTTATTTAAAAATACACGGGTACCGCAAGGTACCCTTTTTTGTTAATATAATCTAATATGGTTGCAATTGAATATGATTCTTCAGAGAAAGACCTTCTTATCAAAATAGGCGGAGATAACTTCCGTGACCTTGTTGACTTTTTGAAAGAAGAAGGTTGTCGATGGAATCCTGAGCTTAAAAGATGGACATTGAATGTCACAAAATATGAAGACTTTTATAAAAGTTGCGTAAACTTTGGAGAGCAGCCTGAAGTTGATTTACTTACTGAAGAAGAGATAAAACATTATTACGAAAACTTAAAAGAACTTAAAGTATATCGTCGAACTTACCGACAGGAGTTGATGAACAATCCGCCACTTGTAGGTAAACATCCTTATGAAAGTTATCAAATACAAGACTTATTAAGAGGTCTTTGTCAGAATAGATTTTTGTATCACCACGAAATGGGTTTGGGAAAATCTTGGATTCTTACAGGCTTAATTGAACATAAAAGATATTACGGCGACTTAAATAAATGTTTGATATTCTCATCATCAATTGGTACTCGTAATGTTAAGGGCGAATTGATGTTGCACGGTAAGAATATGAAAGATGAAGATATTCTTACAATCACTTCAATGGCAAAAGTAAAGTTTGAAGACCGCGATATATTCAATACTGAAAAGTATCCTCAAACAATTATCATTCTTTCTTATGATGCTTTGAAATCAATAAGTAATTATTATTACGACATCAAGTATGGTACAAAAAAGAATAAGCATCCTTCAACAAGTAAAGCTTATTTGAAAAATCCAATGCCTATTGAAGAATGGTTAGGCGGCAAGGCAGGCGGTCTTTTCCTTGATGAAAATCATTACTTAAGTTCGCCTACATCAAGACGAACAAAAATTATGAACTTCATTGTTCCTTATTTTGACCAAAGATTTGAGTTTACAGGAACACTTGCTGATAAATATGAAAAGTTGTATGAGCCATCAAAGATTCTTGACCCTGCTTTAGTTGACGGAATGGACTATCAAACTTGGTGTGCAAAATATAACGATATTGGTAATTCTTACAGTCCTTATGCAATCAACCCGAACGGTTGGAGACTTGACTTAATTGAAGAGTTCAACAAAAAGATGTTGAAGTATTATTGTGCAAAGCGTCTTATGGTTGATTGTCTTGACTTACCGTTGAACTATGAAGTACCTACGATGTTTATGGAAATGTCACCATTGCATCGAAAGATTTATGAACGCTTTAGCAACTTTACTGCTGCTGAACAGGCAAACATTGCAAGTGAAGGCGGACAGAGTTTCTCTGAAAGAATGAAGAACTTGTTCCAATATTTCCAAACTTGTGTTGATAACCCAACAGCATTAAAGAACAATAAAAAGTTTCAGTACTTCCCACAAGACTTGCAGGACGACATCAATAAGTTCGATTATAACAAAGACTATAA
>Ga0310696_10000383_pt1 | contig 72382 bp, 58 predicted proteins | sample AusTroGonzalo_MG_4_FD_203885 | JGI IMG/M metagenome (GOLD analysis project Ga0310696, IMG submission 203885) | Bovine rumen microbial communities from tropical cattle in Woodstock, Queensland, Australia - Gonzalo_02 (v2) (version 2) | ecosystem: Host-associated > Mammals > Digestive system >...
ATCAGCGAGTTGCCCTCAAAATGCGACGTGATATAGTCCGTGATCTCATCCTCGTCGAGATCCTCGTCCCGGCGGTCGATCAAAAGCTGTGTGTCATAGCGGTATGCGAAAGGATCATCCTCCGCATCGATGCTGCGAATCGGTTCCATCCAAAGTCCTCCTTCAAAGTCCTGCCGTTGCCACCCCCGCGCTCAGGCTGAAGGACGACGGCTTCAGTATATATTATCCCCTGCGGAAAATCAAGAACCCTGCCTCCCGGCAGAGCCTGCTCACGCCTCCTGAAACACCGAGAGGCTCCGCGCAAGGATCCCGTTCATATACGCGATGGCGACGCCGTAGTTGGTCATGGGGATCGCCGCGGTTCCCGCGATCTCGAGCCGGCGCTGCATTTCCCGCTCCGGCAGCGTGCAGCCGCCGCAGTGGATGACCAGGGCGTAGTCCGATAGTTTTTCCGGAAAATCCCCGCCCGAGGTGAAGGCAAATTCCGGCCGGAATCCGATCCGCTTTTCAAGCCACCCGGGCAGCTTGACCGTTCCGATATCCTCGCACTGTCTGTGGTGCGTGCAGCCCTCAGCGATCAGAACCTTATCCCCCGGCTTCAGCCGGTCAATGGCCTCCGCGCCCGCCACAAGCGACGCAAGGTTTCCCTTGTATCTCGCAAAGAGAATGGAAAATGAGGTGAGCTTCACGTCACCCGGAACCACCGCGTTCACCTTGGCAAACGCCTGCGAGTCCGTGATCACCAGAGCCGGCGGCTCCTTAAGGATCGCCAGAACTCCCGCCAGCTCCTCCGGCTGGCACACAAACGCCTGACAGTGGGCGTCCAAAAGCTCCCGCAAAACCAGCTGCTGCGGCAGGATCAATCGTCCCTTGGGCGCCGAGGAGTCGATGGGCGTCACCAGGACAACCGTGCTTCCCGGCGCAAGCAGGTCCGTCACAATGCGCTTTTCCTTCGCCACCTGCGGTGCGAAGGAACCGAGCAGCTCCTTCAGCTCGTGAATTCCCTCGAGGGTCACGGCGCTGGTGAAGACCACGTTAAGGCCTTCCGTCTCCTTCGCCCGAAGTTCCCGTGTCTTCTCATCCGCAAGATCGGCCTTCGTAAACGCCACGGCGAAGGGAAGTTTTCTCGCTGTAAACTCCGAGATCAGCTCCCGGTCCAACTCGGAAAATCCGGCCGCTGCATCCACCGCGAGAACCGCGATGTCAGTCTGTGCCAAAATCCGGTTGGTACGGGCGACGCGCATCGCGCCGAGCTCCCCGATGTCGTCGAGGCCCGGCGTGTCGAGAATGAGAACCGGCCCCAGAGGCAGCAGCTCCATCGCCTTGCGAACGGGATCGGTGGTGGTTCCCGGGACGTTGGAGACGATGCTGATGTCCTGCCCTGTCACTGCGTTGACGAGGGAGGATTTGCCGGCGTTGCGCATGCCAAACCACGCGATGTGGATTCTCTCCGCCGATACGGTTTCCTGTAAACTCATGATGTTCCTCCTGCAGAACCCGCCGGAAGGCCGGCGGTCAGACGCATTTCGCAAAATGGGAGCTTCGGCCGCATGGACGGGGAAGCTCCCGGTGTTGTTTTTACCTGTTTAGAAGCGGAAGTCACGCCGGTTGGAGTTGCGGATATCCGCGATGTGCTCCGTCGCAATGGTGCGGACCTTCTCGTTCGGAATCTTCTTAAGCTCCTCGTCGATCATCTTGTTGCCCACCGCAACAGTCTCCGGCGAAGCGTAGTCCGTGAGGTACTCGGCAAGCGTCATCAATGCGTTCGGATGGCAGCAGTTGAGGATCTGACCGGTCTTGCAAAGGCTCATAAAGCGGTCGCCGGTGCGGCCTTCGCGGTAGCATGCGGTGCAAAACGACGGAATATGGCCGCTCTCCATCAACCATTTTACGACCTCGTCGAGGGAACGCTGATCGGAGACGTCGAACTGCTCCGTGTCATGCGGACGCTCGTCCGGAGTGTAGCCTGCGTAACCGCCGACGGAGGTTCTCGAGCCGCCGCTCACCTGCGAAACGCCGAGGCGGAGAAGCTTCGAGCGGACGGTCTCATTTTCCCTCGTGGAAATGATGATGCCGGTGTACGGAACCGCAAGGCGGATGCACGCCGTGATCTTGGCGAAGGTCTCGTCGTCGATGCCGTTGTCGAACACGTTCGGGTCGATATCGTCAGCCTTCTTCACACGCGGCACGCTGATGGTGTGCGGGCCTACGCCGTGCACGGCCTCCAGATGCTCCGCATGCATGATCAGGCCTGCGAATTCATACTTATACATCTCCAGGCCGAACAGAACGCCCAGGCCGACGTCGTCGATGCCGCCGTCCATCGCGCGGTCCATGGCCTCGGTATGGTATGCATAGTTGTGCTTCGGTCCAGCCGGATGAAGCTTTTCGTAGCTTTCGCGGTGGTAGGTCTCCTGGAAGAGGATATAGGTGCCGATGCCGGCCTCCTTGAGTTTGCGGTAGTTCTCCACCGTCGTAGCAGCGATATTCACGTTCACGCGGCGGATGTCGCCGTTTTTGTGGTGCACACTGTAGATCGTCTTGATGCACTCGAGAATGTACTCGATGGGGTTGTTGACCGGATCCTCGCCGGACTCGATAGCGAGACGCTTGTGGCCCATATCCTGCAGAGCGATAACCTCAGCGCGGACCTCGTCCTGGGTGAGTTTCTTTCTCGGAATATGCTTGTTCTTGATGTGATACGGGCAGTAGACGCAGCTGTTGACACAGTAGTTCGAGAGGTACAGCGGCGCAAAGATGACGATCCGGTTGCCGTAAAATGCGAGTTTGATCTCCTCGGCAATCTCGTAGATGCGCTCGGTCACCTCGGGAAGATCGCACGCCAAAAGGACCGACGCCTCGCGGTGGGTAAGCCCCGCGCAGGTGCAGCCGTTGCCTTTCTTCTGTGGACGTGCTTTCTCGAGAATACTGTTGATGAGCGGAAGATCGTGCTTATGCTCCTCCGCATACTGAAGAGTCTCGCGGATTTCCTCATCGTTGATGAACTCGTCCGCGATCAAAGATTTGGGATCGTACTTAGCCATATGGAATTGTCCTTTCTTGCGGGTCAGAGGCTTCTTCCCCGTCAGATGATATTAATACGGAAAATGTTTCATTCCGTCAGTTTCCGGGCTCATTGTATCATACCTTTTCCGAGTGTCAAGTGGCAGGATCACAGATTGTGTACACATTCACAGATTCTGCACACATTCTGCGGACCGGCCTCGCCGGCAGCATCGAAAATCAGGAACAAAAATCTCCGCGCCCGACTTCGATCTCATATCCGATGGCCTCAACTCTTGTGGCAAGGCACCGGATGCACTGCGCTGACTCTTCGCCGGTGCAGATTTTGTTGTCGTAGAGCTCATACTTCTTGCGCACACCCACCGGACTTAGGTTCGGCATCAATACGTTGGCACCGGCAAGAATACCGAGCTCCCTGCCCTGCGGATGCATGGTGCCAAGCGCCGTGGTGGCGGGCAAAAGTACGCGCGGATGTACCAGGCGGATGATGCTTAACAAAAAGCACGTGAGCTCCACGCTGCCCGCGGGCTCATTGGCATACTCTGTCTCATGGTGCGGGATGAACGGCCCGATGCCGCACATCTCCGGCTTGAATTCCTCAATAAACTGAATGTCCTTCGCTAGGTGCTGCGTCGTCTGGTACGGCGAGCCGACCATGAAGCCGCAGCCGGTCTGATATCCGAGGTCCTTTAAGTCCCGCAGGCACCTCATACGGTTGTCAAAGCTCATCTCCGCCGGGTGCAGCATCGCGTAGTGCTCCGGGTCCGCCGTCTCATGGCGCAGAAGATACCGGTCGGCGCCGGCTTCCTTGAGCTTCGCATAACTCTCGCGGCTCCGCTCCCCGAGGGAGAGGGTGACCGCGCAGTCCGGGTGCTGTGCCTTTATTTTCCGGATGAGTTCACACAGGACCTCGTCCGTAAAATGTCCGTCCTCCCCGCCCTGCATCACCACCGTGTGCAGTCCGAGGCGGTATCCCTCGTCCGCGCAGGCGAGGATTTCCTCCTCCGTGAGGCGGTACCGCTCGCAGGCTTTGTTGCTCCTGCGGATGCCGCAGTATTTGCAATCGTTTTTGCAGATGTTACTGATCTCGATCAGGCCGCGGACGAACACTTTGTTGCCGTAGTATTTCTTCCGCACCGCAACCGCAGCGTCAGCCAGATATTTCGCTGACTCCTCGTCCCGGGAGTCGATCAGCAGGGCATACTCCTCCCTAAGGAGATGGTGCTCCTTGATCAGCCGGTCCGCCAGTTGTCTGATTTCTGAGGTCATTGCTTTTTCTCCGCCGCAACCGGCGGTTTTCCTTTCTCAAAGAGATTCGCCCTCTCCGTAAGGATCAGGCGATGTTTATCTCGTCCGTCTCTCTCAGACGTTCTCATCGATCACATAGTTTCCGTCATACCCGAGGATCCGCACCCTGCTTCCCACCGGGAAGGTGGATTCCGAGATGTTCTCCGGAAGTGCCAGCTGGATGCAGAGTTCCCTTCCTTTCACCTTGGCAAGCACCTTCATGGAGGATTTGGTCACGGCTTTCCCATTTTCCACGGTCTCCGTAACCGTTCCGTAGCCGATCACGGTTGCGTTGTACGCAGTTCCGTAATTTTTCACGGAGCGGTACGCGAAGTAAGGTTTCATTTCACTGATCACCAGCACAACGCCGAACACGAAGAAAGCAAACGGAATAATGCTGAAGCCTCCGGACAACCCGTCACCTCCAAGCAGAATTCCAAAGGTACCGCCAAGTGTTATAAGACTCCACAGGACCGCGAATGCGACGCCGCCCCAGAAGCCCCCGTCAAGCCGCAAGGGAACAACGTCCGAGATGACATCCGCACGCCGGGACGCATACTTCTCCGCCACCTGCTCCTGCTCCGTCTTCTCCGGCTCCTCAACCTCCTCGGTGACCCGCTGTCTCGTCACCATCAACGTTCCGCAGAACCGGCAGACATCCTCATCCCCCTCGCGGGCTGCCCCGCAGTTCGGGCATTCGTCCAGCAAGGTTTCCGTCACAATACGTTTTCTCATAGTTTCCCCCCACGGAAGATCTCTGTTTCTCGTTTCACACAAGAACGAAGTCATTATACTCCTTACCGTTCTCTTTGTCAGTAATTCCTTTGATTTTTCTCCGGCTTCCGACGGGACACTCCTGCACCGGTGTGTCGGCCGGCAGTCGTAAAATGACCTCGGTTTCCCTTCCGTTGATCCGCGCCGTCACTTTCAGGGAATAGGAGGAGCCGTTGTCGGATATCACCCATTGGTCCGGTTTTTTGGCAACTCCGCCCCGCAGTTCGGGCATTCCTGCAATAAAATTTCCGTTAGGAGTTGTCTTTTCATGTTTGGTCCCCCGGTTACCCCTCTGCCTCTTCCTCCGTGCAGATCATCAGCTTGTCGGCATAGGCCTTAACCTTGATCGTGCTTCCGCTTTCATACCGATCCGTCGATACCGAGTTTGGCATCTTCGCCTGCACAATACATTTCGTTCCATCCTTGACAAAGGAAACCTTCATTACGGTAACAAGCATCGAGTACGGATCGATCACCTTCATCATCCTGATCACCGTGGCGTCATACTCCTCCGCCATCTGAAGGAACCACTTGTATGACTTCACCGGTACGATCGCGTAGGTAAGGAGGACGAGTCCGAACGGTGCCACAAGCAGAAGCCCGAGCAGGGCGAATATATTGTCGCTTTTCCCGCCGGTGCTGAGGTTCAGACAACAGGCGCTTACAATGCCGGTAAGGAAGCATATTCCGGCAAGCACAAAAAGGATTATGGTCCTGGTGTCCCTCCAGTGAGCCGGATGCACGACAGTGACGGCCTTTCCGTCGACGTCCCCATACCATACGGGACTGTTTGAGGACTGCTCCTCTTCCTTGATCACTTCCTCCGTGACTGCCGTCCGGTTGACCATCGAGGTTCCGCAGAAGCCGCAGATGGTTTCGTCACCGATCCTTGCCGCCCCGCAGTTCGGGCATTCTTCCAATAATGTTTCGGTTATGGTTCTTTTTTTCATGGTGAGGTCGCTCAACGTAACCCTTGTCCTTTCGGAAAATACAGCCGCAGCCCCATTGCTTTGGCTCATTTTGCAAATAGTAACATATATTTACCTTTTTGTCAATTAATTTCGCTGCGATACCGGTGGGTTTTCGCAGCGAAACGTGTGATCCATTCGTGGTTGTCAGACTGATTTTCGGCCGGGCTCACTCCAGGGAATACTTCTTATCGAAGGAATCGTAAATCTGGTTGAATTCCAGATTGCCGAACTTGATGCCGCTTAGGTACTCGTGGGTGTCGAAACCGCCTCTCTCAACCTCGATGACCGCCACAGCGATGTTGCTGCAGTGATCGGAGATCCTCTCGTAGTTGTTCAGAAGGTCGGAGAGAATGAAGCCCATCTCGATGGAGCAGCCGCCCTTCTGGAGACGCACGATATGGTTGGTCTTGATGGTACTGGTGAGCTTGTCGATGACCTGCTCAAGAGGCTCCACGCGGAATGCCAGCTCCATGTCCGCCTTCGTGTAGCACTCGGTGGTCATGGTGAGGATCTCATCGATGGCGTTGGTGAGGACGCGGAGCTCTGCGGAAGCAACCGGTGTGAAACTCAGGCGCTTCTCGCGGATCTCCTCCGCCGCCTTGTAAAGGTTGACCGCATGGTCGCCCAGACGCTCGAAATCGCCGATGGTGTGAAGCATTTTCGAGATGACGCGGCCGTCGTGGTCGGAAACCGGTTTTGAAGAGAGATTCACAAGATAGGATCCGAGCTTGTCCTCGTACATGTCGAGCTCATTTTCCTTCTTGAGAACCTCGGCGACCATAGCCTCGGAATAATTGTCAAAAAGACTCATGGCGTCAAAGAGGTTCTGGCAGGCGATCTCCGCCATCTTCTTGGTCAGGTTGTTACACTCGGCAACAGCGACCGAAGGGGAACGAAGGACACGGACGTCGAGGAAACTGAGATTTTCCTGCATCTCCGACTCTTCCTTCGGCTGCTTGATGATCCGCTCGGTAAGCTTCGTGAGGGATCCGGAAAATGGCATCAGCACGATCGTGGTAGCCAGGTTGAACGCCGTGTGGACAATGGCGATACCGACGCTTCCGATGGAGCTGTCCAGCACCGCAGGCGGATTGATGGCCTGCAGGGCGCAGAACACAGAGAGCCAGATGGCGGTTCCTAAGATCTTGATCATCACGTGGACGGTCGCCACGCGCTTTGCCTTATAGTTGGTTCCGATACAGGAGATCAGCGACGTCGCGCAAGTACCGATGTTCAAGCCCATGATGATCGGGATTGCCATGCCGACGGTGAGGATGCCGCCCTCGGAGATGGCGATCAGGATACCGATGGTGGCGGCGGACGACTGGATGACCGCCGTGATGAGCAGACCGATCAGCACACCGAACAGCGGGTTGTTGAACTTCGTCATCAGCTCCTTGAACTCCGGCACGTCCCGCAGCGGACTCACGGCCGACGACATCATGCTCATACCGTTCATCAGGATGGCGAAGCCGACGAACACGCTGCCGATACTCTTATACTTGTCGCGCTTTGAGAACATCAGGAAGCCGATTCCCAAAAGGGCAAGGAACGGCGAGAAGAACTCCGGTTTGAGAAGGGTGAGCCACCAGGTCCCCGACGAGATGGAGCCGAGGGTCAGAAGCCATGCGGTAAATGTGGTTCCGATGTTGGCGCCGAAGATGACCGCCAGCGTCTGCCCGAACTGCATGATCCCCGAGTTGACGAGACCGACCAGCATGACCGTGGTTGCCGACGAGGACTGCATCGCGATGGTGATCCCCGCGCCGAGGGCAACGCTGACAACGGGGTTGGAGGACGTCTGCTTGAGCATTCGCTCCAACCGGCCGCCGGCCATTTTCTCCAGGGCCTGTGACATGACGCGCATGCCAAACATAAAAAAAACAAGACCACCAACAAGCTCGGCGATGTTCATCATGCTCATCCCCTTGCCCGCGGCAGTCGCAGCTAACACTGTTAATCCGTGCATTGTAAACATACTTTCGTCTCCTTCGCGCGTCATCCGCGGACGCGCCCCGCACGATTGTGCGGATACCTGTTCCGTTTCTAATCTACGGGACAAGCATACCGAACAATCGTGAAAAGACGGTTAGCGTTATGTTAAATCTGTGTAAAGTTTTTTATCGAAGGGCGTCCTTCATCTCTTTGACAAATTTACCGACATAAACCGGCGCTTCCTTCCCGTATTGCGCCAGGATCCGAACGATGGCCGACCCGACGATCGCGCCGTCGGACAGCTCCGCCATGGCCCGTGCCTGCTCCGGGTTGGAGATGCCGAAACCTACTGCGCAGGGAATGTCCGTGTTCTTCCGGACCTCCGCAACAATGGAGGCAAGATCCGTGCGGATCTCGCTTCTCGTGCCGGTCACGCCGAGGCTCGAAACAAGGTAGAGGAATCCCTCCGCCTCCCTCGCGATCATCGCGATGCGGTCCGCGGAAGTCGGTGCGATCAGGGAGATCAGCTTCACACCGTACTTGCGGCACACCGGCAGGAACTCCTCCCGCTCCTCAAAGGGCACGTCCGGAAGGATCAGCCCGTCGATGCCGACCTCTGCACATTTTCCGAGGAATCGGTCGGAGCCGTAGGAAAATACCACGTTGGCGTAGGTCATGAACACCAGCGGGATCGTCACATCGCGCCGCAGTTCGCGCACGAAATCAAAGATCTTGTCGGTGGTGACGCCGCCTGCGAGAGCGCGCACGTTGGCCTCCTGGATCACGGGGCCCTCCGCCGTCGGATCCGAGAACGGAATTCCCAGCTCGATCAGATCCGCCCCGTTGTTCACCGCATCGCGCACGGCCGACGCCGTCGTCGCAAGGTCCGGATCGCCGCAGGTGATGAATGCGATAAATGCTTTGCCGTGGTCAAACGCTTTGGAAATATCACTCATGGATGTCCTCCCCTCTGTACCGTGCGATCGCCGCACAGTCCTTGTCGCCGCGTCCGGAGATCGTCACAACGATGGTCTGCTCAGGCGTCATGGTCGGCGCAAGCTTCCGTGCATACGCCACTGCATGGGCGGACTCGATCGCAGGGATAATGCCCTCCGTCTTCGCCAGATATTCGAAGGCGCACACGGCCTCCTCGTCGGTGATCGCCACATACTCGGCGCGGCCGATGTCGTGCAGGTACGCATGCTCCGGTCCCACGCCGGGATAGTCCAATCCCGCGGAGATCGAGTATACCGGTGCAATCTGCCCGTACTCGTCCTGGCAGAAGTAGGACTTCATTCCGTGGAAAATGCCGAGTTTGCCGGTGGAGATGGTTGCTGCCGTCTCCCAGGTGTCGATGCCGCGGCCGGCTGCCTCACAGCCGATCAGGCGGACGCCCTTGTCCTCAATGAAGTTGTAGAACGAGCCGATAGCGTTGGAACCGCCGCCCACGCACGCGATCACTGCGTCGGGAAGTCGTCCCTCCTTCGCAAGCATCTGCTCCTTGATCTCCTTGGAGATCACCGCCTGGAAATCCCTCACGATCGTGGGGAAGGGATGCGGTCCCATGACCGATCCGAGGCAGTAATGCGTATCGGAAATCCGCGACGTCCACTCGCGCATCGCCTCCGAAACCGCGTCCTTCAGTGTCGCCGTTCCGGTCTTCACGGGCACCACCGTCGCTCCCAGAAGCCGCATACGGTACACGTTCAGGGCCTGCCGGATCGTGTCCTCCTCGCCCATGAACACCACGCACTCCATGCCGAACAGCGCCGCTGCCGTGGCGGTTGCCACGCCGTGCTGGCCTGCGCCGGTCTCCGCGATCAGGCGGGTCTTGCCCATCTTCTTCGCAAGGAGGGCCTGTCCGAGCACGTTGTTGATCTTGTGTGCGCCGGTATGGTTGAGGTCCTCTCTCTTTAAGTAGATCTTCGCTCCGCCGAGGTCTTTGCTCATCTTCTCCGCGTAGTAGAGGCGGGACGGTCTGCCCGCGTACTCGTTGAAGAGCTCCGTCAGCTCCCGGTTGAACTCCGGATCGTTTTTATAGTGGTTGTACGCCGCCTCCAGCTCATTCACGGCGTTCATCAAGGTCTCCGGAATGTACTGTCCGCCGTGTATTCCGAATCGTCCGTTAGGATTACTCATCGCTCTGTCCTCACTTTTTCTATGTCCTGCCCTCTTCCATTTCGTTCTGCCGCCGTTGCCGCCGTTACTTTCCGGCGGACCGCACCTGTCTGCAAAATTCCGCCATCTTCGCGGCGTCCTTCACGCCGTCCGTCTCGATGCCGGAGCTGACATCCACCGCTTGGGGGTGCAGCATCCGCACGGCCTCCGCAACATTTTCCGGGGTGAGTCCTCCGGCTAGAAAAAACGGCCTCGGAAAATGCCTTAGCATCTCCCAGTTAAGCACCATCCCCGTGCCTGCTCCCGAATCGAGAAGCACCATGTCCGCGGTGCTTTCGAGGGCCTCTTGCAAAACCTTCCGCGCGGTTTCGGCTGCTGCGCCGATTTCTTCCCTCGCCGTCCCGCCTGCCCCCAGCCGGAACGCCTTGATGACCGGCCGGTCCGTAAGCTGCCGAAGTTTTCGTATGTAGTCTTCATCCTCCGAGCCGTGCAGCTGTGCGATATCGATCACGCCGTCGGCGAGAAGCTGCGCCACATTTTCCGGCGTCTCGTCGACGAACACGCCCACCGCCCGGATCCCGGGATCAAGCTCCTGCCGAAGCGCTTTCGCCGTCTCCGGGGTGACGTACCGTCTGCTTTTCTCCGCAAACACAAACCCGATGTAGTCCGGCTGAAGCTCGTTGGCCGCCGCAATATCCTGCGGGCGGGTAAGCCCGCACATTTTTATCTGTGTCATATCCGTTCCCCGTAAAGCCTGCTCTGTCAGATCCATTCTCCGCGCAGCTCCGCAAGCTTTGCGCGGATGTCCGGCGCCCGCATCAGGGACTCGCCCACCAAAACCGCATCGACTCCCGCCTCGCGAAGCGCTGCCACGTCCTCCGCGGTGCGCACCCCGCTCTCCGCCACGAAGAGGGTTCCCTCGGGAACCAGGCTGCGAAGCCTCCGGCTGTTTCCGGTGTCCACCGTAAAATCCTTGAGGTTTCGGTTGTTCACGCCGATAATCCCGGCGCCTGCCCTAAGAGCAATCTCAATCTCCCGCTCGTCATGGGCTTCCGTGAGAGCCGAGAGCCCCAGCGAGCCGCATATTCTAAGATACTCCCGAATCTCCGCCTCGTCAAGGAGCGAGACGATCAGAAGAACCGCCGACGCCCCGAGAAGCTTCGCCTCGTAGATCATGTAGGGATCAACCGTAAAATCCTTCCGAAGGCACGGGATCCTGACCTCCTCGGCAATCTCGCGAAGATACTCCTCGCTCCCCAGAAACCACGCGGGCTCCGTCAGCACCGAGATGGCGTCCGCACCGGCCGCCTCGTACTCCCTCGCGATGTGCAGATACGGAAAATGCTCCGCGATCACACCCTTGGAGGGTGACGCTTTCTTGCACTCACAGATAAAGGAAATGTTTGTTCCCGAAAGTGCCTGCTCAAAGCGTCCCGGGTGCTTCGGCAGGCTCTCCGCCATGCGCCGCAGATCCGCCTCCGGCAGCCGTTCCTTCGCCTGCGCAACCCTCTCCCTTGCATACTCCGCGATCCGGTCGAGAATGGTTCCTGTTCCGGTTTTGTTTGTCAATTCACTCATCTTGTTTTCTCATCCTTGATTCATCACTGTTCCGGCCTACGGTGTCATTCCGCCTGCCGGCTCCGGTCCCGCAGCTTTCTCCGATTACTCCGGACGGTTGCTGACCTCGATGACCTTCGCAAGGGTCTCCGCTGCCTTGCCGGAATCGATCAGCTCTGCAGCAAGCTTCACGCCCTCCGCAAAGCTGTCCGCCTTGCCCGCGATATAGAGGGAAGCACCGGCGTTTAAGAGCACCGCGTTTCTCTTGTGACCCTTCTGACCGGCGAGAATGTCGCGGGTGATCCGGGCATTTTCCGCGGGCGTGCCGCCCTTGAGATCTGCCTTCGTGCAGCGCTCGAAGCCGAAATCCTCGGGTGTGATCACGGTGCTTCTGAACCATCCGTCGCGGATCTCGCAGATCTTGGTCGGGGCGCTCAGGGAAATCTCATCCAGCTTATCCATTCCGTAGACAACCATGCCGCGCTTGATCCCGAGATTTACCAGAACCTGTGCAAGGGGCTCCACCAGATACTCGTCGTAAACGCCGAGAAGCTGCATCGTCGGGTGTCCGGGGTTCGTGAGCGGTCCTAAGATATTGAACACCGTGCGGAAGCCAAGCTCCTTGCGGATCGGTCCGACATACTTCATGGAGCTGTGATACTTCTGGGCGAAGAAGAAGCACATGCCGGCTTCCTTCAGAAGCTCCACACAGCGCTCCGGGCTCTGCTGGATGTTGACGCCGAGGGCCTCCAGGCAGTCCGCCGTGCCGCTCAGGGACGAAGCCGCGCGGTTGCCGTGCTTTGCAACCTTCACACCGCCTGCCGCTGCCACAAGGGCCGCCGTTGTGGAGATGTTGAAGCTCTGGGCGTTGTCTCCGCCGGTGCCGACGATCTCAAACACATCCATTCCGGTCTCCACCTGCGTCGCGTGGTCGCGCATCGCCGCCGCGCAGCCTGCGATCTCATCGGTGGTCTCCGCCCGCGCGCTCTTGGTGGACAGCGCCGCAAGGAACGCCGCATTCTGGGTGGGCGTTGTCTCGCCGCTCATAATCTCGTTCATTACGGTGTAGGCCTCATCGTAGGTGAGGTCTCCTTTGTTTACGATCTTTACAATTGCTTCCTTGATCATGGTTTTGTTCTCCTTTAGTGGTTTTTGTTCGTAAAATGTCTACAGTTTCAGGAAATTCCGAAGCATCCGCTCGCCGTCCGGCGTGAGGATCGACTCGGGATGGAACTGCACGCCGTAGATGGGATACTCGCGGTGCTCCACCGCCATCACCTCACCGTCCTCCGTGACAGCGGTGACCGTAAGCTCCTCAGGGATGGTCGCGGCGTCTGCTGCCAGGGAGTGGTACCGGGCCACCGGCGCCTCCGCGGGACAGCCACGGAACAGCGTGCTCTTTGTGTCAAGCTTTGCAACCGACTGCTTGCCGTGCATCAATTGCTTCGCGTAGGTAACCGTCGCGCCGAAGGCTGCACAGATTGCCTGATGCCCGAGGCACACACCCAGCAGAGGGATTGTCTTTCCGAGGGTCCGCGCCGCCTCAATGATAATCCCGGCGTCCTCCGGCCGGCCCGGCCCCGGGGAGATGATGATGTGGCTCGGCGCCAGTTCCGCGATTTCCTCGACTGTCATCTCGTCGTTGCGGATCACCCGGATGTCGGGGTTGATCATGCCGATCAATTGATACAGGTTGTAGGAAAAGCTGTCGTAGTTGTCAATCAGTAAGATCATTCGTCCACCTCCTGCGCCTGCTGCAGCGCCCGCAGCGAAGCCATCGCTTTGTTGCGGCACTCCTCGTATTCCTTCTCCGGCACGGAGTCGGCGACGATGCCCGCGCCGCTTCGTACGAAGACTTTGCCGTTCTTCTTGTAGGCAATACGGATCGCGATGCAGGTGTCCATGTTGCCGGTAAAATCAATGTAACCGATGGCCCCGCCGTAAATCCCGCGCTTGTTGTTCTCCAGCTCCGCGATACGCTGGCAGGCCCGGATCTTTGGCGCTCCGGAGAGCGTTCCGGCCGGAAGCACCGCCTCGATCGCGTCGAGTGCATCGCAGTCGTCGCGGATGGTTCCGCGCACCGTCGAGCCGATGTGCATCACGTGGGAGAACCGCTCGATCTGGTGGTATTTTTCGACGCGTACCGTGCCGAACTTGCTGATCTTGCCGAGGTCGTTGCGCCCGAGGTCCACGAGCATGTTGTGCTCCGCAAGCTCCTTCTCATCCCGGAGAAGCTCGCCTTCGAGCATCGCGTCCTCCGACATCGTCTTGCCCCTCGGCCTTGTCCCTGCGAGAGGGAAGGTGTGCAGCACGCCGTCCTCCAGCTTTACGAGAGTCTCCGGCGAAGCGCCCGCAACCTCCACGTCCGTGCCCGACAGGTAGAACATGTAGGGCGACGGGTTGATGGTGCGAAGCACGCGGTAGGTGTTCAACAGGCTTCCGGAAAATGGTGCGCTCAACCGGTTGGAAAGCACGATCTGGAACATATCTCCCTCGCGGATGTACTCCTTGGCTTTCTCCACCATTCCGCAGTACTCCTCGCGGCTGAACAGCTCGGTGATCTCTCCTGTGAGTTTCCCTGCGGGCTCCGGTTTCTTCTCGCCGTGGCGGAGAAGCTCGGCCATTCTTGCAAGCTCCGCCTCAGCCTCGCGGTAACCATTTTCCACATCCGACAGGCTTGCGCAGACGATCAGGATGATCTTCTGCTTCACGTGGTCGAATGCGATCACCTTGTCAAAAAGCATCACATCGACATCGCGGAAGTCCTCAGTGTCCGGCGTTTCTCTCCGCACCGCCGGCTCGCTGTACCCGAGATAATCGTAGGACCAGTACCCCATCAGGCCGCCGGCGAAAGGCGGAAGTTCCGGGAAGCGCGGACTCTTGAACTCCTCGAGAATTTTCCGAAGATAGTCCGAAGGGTCGTCGGTGGTGATCACGGTGTCTCCGTCCCTAAGCTCTCCCTTTACGCAGGAGATGGACCGCTTCGGCTCGAACCCGAGGAACGTGTAGCGTCCCCAGGTCTCGTCCGCCCTCGCGGACTCCAGCAGGAAGCAGTGGTCCGACACGGACTTGAGCGCCCGAAGCGCCTCGATCGGCGTCGTAAAATCAGCCAGCAGTTCGCAGCTTACCGGCGCCACCGTGTATCGGCCCTCGGTCGCCAGCTCCTTCAGTGTTTCAAGCGATGGTGTGATGTGCATGTCTATACCTCCGTGTGTTTTTGCATAGCTCCAAACTCGCGAGCATAAAGAAAGTCCTTGACAGAAAATTATCTGTCAAGGACGAATGATTAACTCTATTCGCGGTGCCACCTTGATTCACAGCCTGTTATGCTGTGCGCTCTGCAGGATACCATCATATCCCCGGCAAGTTACGCCTGCCTCACGTCGCAGAATACTCTGGGAAACCCATTTGACTGCGCCCTCAGCGGTCCATTTGACAAAGTGTATCTTGCCTGACTCTCAGCAACGCAGGCTCTCTGTGAAGGCATCCATGCCGTTATCTCCGCTTCAACGGTTTAAAGTGTTCAATTGTTTTGTTGGTGCGATTATAACAAGACATTGCGCCGGTGTCAACAGTTTTTTTCATCAGCCGGCAAATGTACCGTCACCGCCAGCCGCCCGTCCTCAAACCGCAGATCCGCCTTGCCGCCCATCCGCTCCGCGAGCATCCGCACGATGGAGAGCCCGAGGCCGGTGCCGTGTCCGCCGGTTTCCACGGTAAAGAAACGGTCGAAGAGCTGCCCGGCCACCACCGGGTCCAGTCCGGACGCCGAATTCTCGAAGGTCACATCCCCGTCTGTTGCAAGCGTGATCATCAGATCTCCGTCGCTGTATCGGACAGCGTTGGTAAGGAGGTTGCCGAACATCCGCGAGAGCTCCGCCTTGTTGACAGTGCGTATAACGCGCTCCGCCGGCAGATTCACCTTCGGCGTGATTCCCCTTTCGGAAAGCAGCGGATACGCCCCGGCAATGCTCTCGGTGAGCACGGTGTCCACGGCGGTCGGCACCGCCTTCCCCGCAGCCTCCGGCGCAACCAGCTTACTGTACTGCAGAAGCTCCTCCGCAAGCTCCTTCATTACCTCCGTCCGCTCGGAGAGCACGCGGATATACTGCGCCCGCTCCTCCGGGTCGTCAGTCTCCTGCAGAAGCGTCAGATACCCGCTGATGGCCGTGAGGGGCGTCCGGAGATCGTGGGACAGATTGGCCACCGCCCGGTTCAGCTCGGTCTCGCTTCTCTCGCACTGCAGCCGTATTTTCTGAAGTTCCAGCAGTTCCCGGTTCAATCCGTCCGCCAGACGGCACATGTCTGGGTCCCGCCCGGAGACGCCGATGGCGGTTCCCGACTGATCTTGTACCCGCTCGGAAAATGTGTCCGCAATCTCCCGCGCAGAGCGTTTCAGTTGTAAGATCTTCCATGCCAGAAGCATAACGACCGCCGCCAACACAAAGGAGATAGCGTACCACATGATTTTTCCTCAATCACAAAAGTTGTCACTCAGTTCAGATCCTTCCTGCGGAAATGATAGATTCCCAAAGCAAAGAACGCGACTGCCGCACTCAGGGAGCAAAGAATATACATCCACGGTTTCTCCGGTGCCGCCTGCAGTGCCGCCACTCCCATCAGTCCCTGCGGGAAGAAGTACGAGAGTGTCTTGACCCACGCAACGCCGCCACCCTCCATAGCGATCATAGATACCATCAGAAGGGCATACTGGAAGATAAAGCTGACCACGGCGCCTTTTGCACCCGGTAGGATCACCGCAAGCAACAGACTCATGGCCGCGTTGCAGAGAAGCTCGCACAGGAGCACCGTCCAAACGATGATCAGAGGTTTCGCCGTAAGTTCGTCAAATCCCCCTTCGACGGCGCAGTTCACCGCAAGCAGTGCCGCAGAAAATGCCATGCCGATCAGGGTCACAATGATCCCGACAATCATCCAGGAAGTATACACATGGCTGCGGAGATGCCCGACGATCAGTTTGTTCCGGATGGCTCCGTTGCCGAATTCGTGGCCGACGAACAGGATGATGATAAAGCTGCACACCATCGGAAGGAAGAGAAGAAGCCCCTGAAATCCGGCTTCCGTCCCCTTGAGGGGCTCACCCTCCCCGTCAAGGACAAAAGTAATGACAAGAAGTGCCATAAGGGAGATCATTCCGAAGCGGAACAGTCTGCTCCGAAGCATTCGGTTGTTGTCCGCATGTAACAGTTTACTCATGGCTCTCACCTCCCACCAGGGAAAGGAAGAACCCTTCCAGATTTTCGTCGTGCTCCGTGCACGAAAGGATTTCGCACCGGTCTTCCCAAAGGGCAAGCGCAAGCTCGGTAATATTGGGCTGCGCATACACATCCACGGTGTCCCCCGCCGTAACCGTGTATTCGATGCCCCGCCTCGTGAGCTCCCGGACAAGCGCCTCCGCGTCCGTCACCTTCAGGCTGACGCATTTGCGGCAAGCGTTCTGCAGCTCCTCGGCACTCATTTCCCGAACCATATGCCCGCGGTCCACGAACCCGTAGTGGGTGGCGATCCGCGAAAGCTCGTCGAGAATGTGACTCGAAATTAAGAACGTGATGTTGCGCTCCCGGTTCAGTTTCAAGATCAGCTCGCGGACCTCGACGATCCCCTGCGGGTCCAGACCGTTAATCGGCTCATCCAGAACCAGAAAATCCGGGTTGCCGCACAAAGCCACGGCAATCGCCAGCCGCTGCCGCATACCGAGTGAAAAATGCTCCGCCTTCTTCTTGCCGGTGTCCGCCAGCCCGACCAGCGCGAGAAGCTCGTCGATGCCGTCAAAGCTTGGTAGGCCGAGCACGCGGTATTGCTGCTGCAGATTTTCCCTCGCCGTCATGTACGGAAACAGCGACGGCGTCTCCACAACCGCGCCCATCCGTTGCCGCATCAGATTGATCTTCGCGTCCTTGTTATCGGTATTCCACAATGTAAAAGACCCTTCTGTCGGGAACTGCAGTCCGCAGACCAGACGGATGAGTGTCGTCTTGCCGGCGCCGTTTCGCCCGACAAAACCGTAAATTGCTCCCTTAGGAACATGCATACTCAGGTCCTGAAGCGCCGTAAAATGGTTATACCGCTTCGTCAGTCCCCGGGTTTCCAACACATAATCCATGAAGTTATCCTCCTTTTCCCTGACGGATCGCCGGCTGCCTCATCTTCCGTTTTCGGAAAATGCGCCTCGGCGTTCCCCGTTCTGAAGGAATCATATCGCAGGACGGTTAAGGGAACGGTTAAGGAAAACAGGAAAAAAAGTTAATTTTCTTCCTGCCCCTGCGCCAGCCGGTACCCGATGCCCCACACGGCCTCGATGCAGTCCCTGCCGGTGACCGCCCGCAGTTTCTTTCGCAGGTTGTGAATGTGGATCTTCAGAGAGTCCTCGGTGCAGTCCGGCGTGTCGTGGCTGATGCAGTCGAGGATTGTCAGCTTTGCCACCACCTGATCGGGGCGGCGCAGCAACAGCTTGAGGATCGCCGCCTCCGTGCGGGTCAGTTTCCCGCTCTGTCCGTTGCAGGTCACCGTCCGGGTGTCCGCGTGGAGCGCATAGTCTTCATACGCGTACACCGCCGATTCCCCCGTGGCCTCATGCCCGCGGAGCTGTACCGTGATGCGGGCAAGCAGCTCGTGAAGATCGAAGGGCTTTGTGACATAGTCCGCCGCTCCGCCCAAGAGCATCGAAACCTTATCATCCGCGGTTGCCTTCGCGCTCACGACGATCACCGGAACCTTCGTTAATTTCGGCAGAAGCTCCTCCCCGGAGAGTCCGGGCAGTCCGAGGTCGAGAAGCACCAGATCCGGCTGGACCTTTGAGAGCACCAGCAAAGCCTCGGTCCCGGAGTATGCCTGCACAACGGAAAAGCCCCGCTTGGTCAGGGCCGTGCGGAGCATTTCGCTGATTGCAGCATCGTCATCGATGATGAGTATAGTTGCCATTATTTAACCTTTCATCACGCCTCTTCGTTTGTCTCCTCGGAGGACTCTGCCTCAGGCTCCGCCTCTTCGGCTGCGGGAGCCGCATTTTCCGAGGTCTCCTCCGCCTTCTTCGGGAAGCGGATGGTGATTTTCGTCCCCATGCCGAGTTCGCTGTCAAGCTGCACCGTCGCTCCGTGGAAGGCTGCGCCGTGCTTGACGATGGAAAGGCCGAGGCCCGTTCCGCCGATCTCCTTCGAGTGGCTCTTGTCCACGCGGTAGAAACGCTCGAAGACGCGGGGCAGTTCGGCGCGCGGGATACCGATGCCGTTGTCGTGCACGATCAGGAGAGCGTCGCTGCCGTCCTCCTCCACGGTGATCTGCACGCGGCCGTTTTCGTTGTTGTATTTGATGGCGTTATCCACCAGGTTGTAAACCATTTCCCCGATAATCTGGGGCGAACCCGAAACTACCTCATGGGTTCCCTGAAGGAACACATTCACATGCTTGGCCGCCGCCGCGTCGGAGAGGACGGACATCATTTCCTGCGAGACGCGGTACAGGTCAACCGGCTCGTTGGTGAGGATCGCCTCGTCCTTGTCGTCGAGCTGCGAGAGCTTGATGATGTCGCCCACAAGTGTGATCAGGCGCTGCGCCTCGTCGTGGATCTTGTTCGCAAACCGCGTGACATCCTTCTGCTCGACCATCCCCGCCCCGAGAATCTCGGCGTAACCGGAGATGGAGGTGAGGGGCGTCTTCAGCTCGTGGGACACATTGGCCGTAAACTCGCGGCGCATGGTATCCTGCTTCTTGTGCTCCTCCTTCAGCTCGTTCATCTGCTCGTACAGCTGGCGGTTCTGCGCCTGGATGCGCTGGATGAGCGGCTTCAGCTCGGGATACGCGTCGCGCATCTCGGGATTGGCGGGATCGATCGCATCGATCGGGTCCGTCACCTTGCGGCTGATCCTCGCTGCGATCACGCCGGAGAAGATCAGCACAAGAACAAGCATGATTGCCATCGGATACAGCAGGCGGATGGTCAACTGCCACACCGTGAAGCATTCCTGCGACACGCGGAGGATTCTTCCGTCCGCAAGCTTCACCGCATAGTTGTAGGTCGTTCGGTTCAAGGTTTCCGAGTAACGCTTGCTCTCACCCTTGCCGTTTTCCATCGCCTCCGCGACTTCCTCGTGATCCGCATGGTTCGGGAGGGTTGCCGCATTTTCCTGGCTGTCGTATGCGACGGTACCGTCCGCGTTGATGACGGTCACGCGGAGACGGATGTCCTCCGTCGATCCGACCTTCGCAAGCACGTCCGTGCCGGAGGTTGAGATCAGCTCGCTCATGTACTCCGCCTGCTCCCGGAACTCCTTCTCCTGCTCCGAGCTCACATAGCGGTATTCAATGAACAGAGCAACCATGGTCGTGATAACGAAGACCGCCACGGCCACGATGAATACATTTTGCAACACCTTAACTTTCATACTCTTTCCCCTGCCTTCTCTGTTATGCTACCCTGCGCGGATTACTCCCCGCTGTAGGAGTTAGCCGCATTGTATATCGCTTGAATGATCGATGCTATCGTAACAATGAGTCGTTCCGCCTCCGGCACATAAATGTCCATACTGAACCGATTATGCAGAGACCATGCCTTCCGTGCGATAAAAGCAAGAAGCCTTCCCTCCGCATCAAACAATGTGCAATTGCGGGTAAAACCATCCATGCGAACCGTCCACCCGATCGGCATAATAACAATTTCGTCGTTATTACAGGACAATTCCAGATTCGTGCCGTCATACATCTGAAGGAAATATCGGTAACTCAGAGAGAACAATACACTCTCGTAATGCGCGATCAGACTGCCTGTTCTGTTGTCATAGATATCGGTCTTGCCGTGGAGTGAGAACAATTTTCCGTTTCGGAGGTACAATACCTGATCATCACCGTCGGTAATTTCCTTATCCCCCAAAAACAGGGAATACGCCGGCAATCCGTACTGCGTAACGATTTCATTGTCAACCGGCTCCCACGGCTCATGATATCTGTATGGACCGAATAATCCCAACTCTCTTCCCCCCTGACACCGATTTCGGACTTTTCTCCGTTAACTGCCTCATCCTGATCATTCGAAAAATGAGGCTCTTACGATATTCGATACCCGACGCCTCGGACGGTCTCAATGTGGGACCCTGCCTCGCCGAGTTTGCTGCGGAGCGTCCGGATATGCACGTCCACAGTCCGGTTTTCACCGTCGAAATCATAACCCCAGATTGTGTTCAACAGACGGTCTCTAGAAAGCACGATGCCACGGTTCTCCAGAAGCATCTGTAAAATGTCAAACTCTTTCTTTGTGAGCGTTACCGGTTCACCGTTCACACTCACCTGATGCCGCTCGGGACACACGAACAATGTTCCGAGGCGATATTCCACGCTTTCGTCCTCTCCCTCCGCGCGGCGCAGCAGAGCTTTCACGCGCGCCAACAGTTCCATCATGCCGAACGGCTTCGGAAGATAATCATCGGCGCCGGAGTCAAGCCCAACGACCTTGTCAAACTCGCTCCCCTTGGCGGTCAGCATCATCACCGGCAGTTTCTTTGTTGCCGGATTCGAGCGAAGTCTCCGCAGGATGGACAGGCCGTCCTCCTCCGGCAGCATGATATCCAAAAGCACCAGCCGCGGCATCTGCTTCGAGCACGCTTCGTCAAATGCGCTCGGCAGGGCAAACCCTTCCGCCGACAGCCCCGACTGCCGAAGTGTGTAAATCACGAGTTCGCGTATGTTGTCATCATCTTCCACAAGGTAGATCATAGCGCCTCCTGCTGCTCTCCGGCAGCCTCCTTTGATTCTTTTATTATGACAGATACCTATCATTTTTGCAAGGGAAGAGGTGTCTTCTTTCCTTGATTTTTAGCAGATTCCCTCCGTCAGGGGTTGCGTATTTTCCGGAAAATGGTATCATCATAATTGGACTAAAGGAAAGGATTTCGCCCCCGTCGGCGAGCCCTCATTATGCGCAAACTACTTCGATTCATGGAAGGCTACCGGCTGCGAGCGGTCGCCGCTCCTCTCTTCAAGCTGTTCGAGGCGATCATGGAGCTCTTGGTTCCGCTGATCGTCGCGCAGATCATCGACACCGGCATCGCAACCGGCGACCGCGGCTACATCGTGCGCCGCATCATTTTGATGGTTGTGTTCGGCATCGCCGGACTGGCCTTTGCGGTGACGGCACAGTATTTTTCGGCCAAGGTGGCCGTGGGCTACACCGGACGTGTCCGCCGGGCGCTGTTCTCCCATCTCGGCAAACTTTCCTACACCGAGATCGACACCATCGGCACGGACACGCTGATCACCCGCCTCACCGGCGACATGAACCAGATCCAGAACGGCGTCAACCTTACGCTGCGTCTTCTGATGCGCTCTCCGTTCATTGTCATCGGCGCAACGGTGATGGCATTTACCGTGGACAAAAAGGCCGGCCTTGTCTTCGTCGGTCTGATCCCGGTGCTGGCCATCGTCATCTTCGCCATCATGCTCGTGAGCATCCCTCTGTACAAGCGCGTGCAGGAACGCCTGGACCGCGTTGTCAGTGCGCTTCGCCGTAATCTCGCGGGCGTGCGCGTGCTCCGCGCGTTCAATAAGGAACAGGCGGAGCGGGATGATTTCGCAGCCCGCACCGGCGAGCTGGAGAAAAACCAGCGGACCGTCGGCGCCATCTCGACGCTTCTCAATCCCCTGACCTACTGCATCGTCAACCTCGCGATCCTGTTGCTTGTATATGTCGGCGCGCTCCGTGTGGACGCAGGCAACCTCAAACAGGGCGAGGTCGTTGCTCTTTATAACTACATGGCGCAGATCCTTGTGGAGCTCGTGAAGCTCGCCAACCTGATCATCAACATCACCCGCGCCATCGCCTGCGGAAACCGCGTGCAGAGCATCTTCGAGATCGCCCCTTCCGTTGTTTCTCCGGAAAATGCAATCCCTGTCGACAGGCGTCAGAGGAACGCCCTTGATGCTCTTTCCGTAAGCCACAGCCTGCCGGGCTCTGACGAACCCGAAACTGTGGACCGCGGACTGCAGATTACCGATGCTTCCGACGATTCCTTCATCCCGCTCGGAGCGTCTTCCGGCAGCGGTGAGTTCATCCCGCTCGGCGCTCCCTCCGATACGGAAAATAGCGCCTTCATTCCCCTCGGTGCTCCCGATGACAGCGAAGTGCCCTTCAACCGCTTCGAGACCGACGATTATCAGGCCTTCCTGGCCGGAGACGGAATCGACTCGGAGGATGGCGTGACGGAGAGAAGTCTTCCGACAGACAGCGAAGGCCCCATCATCTCCTACCGCGATGTCTCCCTGCGCTACGCCGGCGCATCGGACAACATGCTGGAGCATATCAACCTGGACATTTACCCCGGCGAGTATGTAGGCGTCATCGGCGGTACCGGTTCCGGCAAGACCTCCCTAGTGCAGCTCCTGCCGCGGTTTTACGATATCACCGACGGTTCCCTCATGGTTTACGGCAATGAGGTCCGCGACTACGATATTGATTCCCTGCGGGAAGCCATCCGCATCGTTCCCCAGAAGGCCGTTCTGTTCTCCGGGACCGTGCGAAGCAACCTTCTCTGGGGCAAGGCCGACGCCACCGACGAGGAGATCTGGGATGCTCTCGAGAAGGCCTGCGCGGCAGACTTCATCCGGGCTCTTCCGGAAGGACTGGACGCACCGGTCTCCAAGGGCGGAAGCAACTTCTCGGGAGGACAGCGGCAGCGGCTTACCATCGCCCGCGCCTTTGTCTCCGACGCAAGCGTGCTGATTCTCGACGACTCCGGCTCGGCGCTCGATTACGCAACGGAGCAGAAGCTCCGTCAGGCGCTGCATTCGGCGAAAGACAAGACGGTATTGTATGTCTCGCAGCGCGCCGGCGCACTCACCTCCTGCGACCGTATCCTCGTTCTGGAGGACGGTGATCTGGTGGGCAACGGCAAGCACGAGGAACTGCTGGAAACCTGCCCGGTCTACCGCGAGATCGCGGCTGCCTCCGGCATCGCCGTGGAAGGAGGTGCAAGATGAAGACCAAATCCATCCTCTCCCACCTGATGCGCTATCTTCGCCGCTCACTGCCGCTTCTTCTGCTGGCACTGCTGCTGGCGGGAGGCTCCGTCATTTTACAGATCCTGGTTCCGAAGAAGGTTGGTGCCGCCATCGACACCATCACCGGCACCGGCGAGGTCGCCTTCGGCGCACTGTGGGGTTTTCTGCGGACAGCCGGCATTTTCATTCTGATCTCCGCCTGCTGCACCTGGTTTATGAACCTTCTGCTGAACCGTGTTTCCTTCCGCGTCGTGCGGGACATCCGCAACGACGCCATCAACCATATCACAAGGCTGCCCCTTTCCTATCTCGACAGCCACGCAAACGGCGATATCGTCAGCCGCGTTATCACCGATGTCGACCAGGTTTCCGACGGACTGCTGCTGGGATTTGCCCAGTTCTTCACGGGCATCCTGACCATCCTCGGCACGCTCACGCTGATGTTCATCACCAACATAAAGATTGCCCTTGTGGTCATGCTGCTGACGCCCCTCTCGCTCTTCGTCGCACGCTTCATCGCATCCCGGACCTTCACCATGTTCCGCGCCCAGAGCGAAGCAAGGAGCAAGCAGACTTCCCTGATCGACGAGCTCGTCGGACAGCAGAAGATCGTACAGGCATACTCCTACGAGGCCCGCGCCGCGGAGCAGTTCAACGAGTGTGACAAAACCCTGTGCGACTGCGCGCTGAAGGCGACGTTCTTCTCCTCGCTGACCAACCCGTGCACCCGTTTCGTAAACGCAACCGTCTATGCTGCCTGCGCTCTGGTGGGCTCCTTCGCCGTCATCGGCGGCGGGCTCTCGGTCGGTATGCTGACGACGATGCTGATGTACGCCGGGCAGTATGCGAAGCCGTTTAACGAGATCTCCGGCGTCATCACCGAGCTGCAGAACGCGCTGGCCTGCGCTGCCCGCATCTTCGAGCTTCTCGATGAGCCTCTTCCGGAAATTCAGACGGAAAACGACTCCCTTCCGGAGGCGCTCAAGGGTGACATCCGCTTCGACCATGTGGCATTTTCCTACGTGCCGGAGCGGCCGCTCATCACCGACATGAACATCTCGGTCAACTCGGGCATGCGGATCGCCATCGTCGGTCCGACGGGCTGCGGCAAGACAACGCTCATCAACCTGCTGATGCGCTTCTACGAGATCGACAGCGGCACCATCACCTTCGATGGTCTTACGCTCTCGGACATTCCGAAGTCGTTCCTCCGCCGAAACATCGGCATGGTCCTGCAGGACACCTGGCTCTCCGACGGCACCATCCGCGAGAACATCGCCATGGGCAAGCCGGACGCTACCGACGAGGAGATCAAAGAGGCAGCCAAAGCCGCCCACGCCCACAGCTTCATCCGGCGTCTTCCGGAGGGTTACGACACGGTGCTCGGCGAGCACGGCGGCGGTCTTTCCGCCGGACAGCGGCAGCTTTTATGCATCGCCCGCGTCATGCTCTGCCTGCCGCCGATCCTCATCCTCGACGAGGCGACTTCCTCCATCGACACCCGTACCGAGTGGAAGATTCAGGACGCCTTCCAGGTGATGATGAAGGGACGCACCAGCTTCATCGTGGCGCACCGCCTCTCCACGATCAAAAATGCCGACCTCATCCTGGTGATGAAGGACGGCAACGTCATCGAGCAGGGCACCCACGACACGCTGATGGCCCGCGAAAGCTTTTACAAGACACTGTACCTGGCCGGAAGCCGGGAGGCCTGACAACAACTCTGCAAAGAAGAAAACCGCTGAGCTGAAGCGGAACCACATTTTCCGAAACAAAAATGCGGAGCGGAAATCCACACAGGATCCCGCTCCGTTTTCTTTGCGTTGAACAATCAGTTGTCTGCCGGCAGCCGATAGCCCGCCGGATCATAGTATTCGAGGTAAAACACCTCGTCCCCCGCCTCGGCAACCGCGATATAGCGGGTATCATGTACGTTGGTTTTGGTGTATTCGTCCTCGGTCACGTTGAACTTTACATCCTCGCCGTTCACGCCGGCAAGATAGATGATGTGCTCTATCCAGTCACCCGAGTGATCCCCCTCATCGTCCGCGTTGTGATGACTCTTTGTATCCTTCCGCTTCACCTCGGATGTGATCGCCCGGCAGGTGACCTCCTCCGGTTTCGGCGGCAGCTTGCGGATCGGAAGCTTTGTCACTCCGTATGCGGCTCCGAAGATTGCGGCAAGCCAGAACACCTGCGCAATGATCTTCTTCGCGGAACGCTTCGGGCTCAGGCACACGAGGACCAGGTAAAGCAATGTTCCGATCGCAAAAATACCGGCGATCGCCCAGACGAAGATATGAAGGTTATTGCGGCTCTCCGCCTTGTCCCGGTAATAAACCCGGTACTCCGCATCGAGTAGCTTTTGCGAAATCTCAGCCTTCTTCTCCGGATCGTTTTTCCGGGATTCGCTGCGGATATTGCTCAACTCTTCCGTCAGTTCCTGATGCGTCGGCCCATCGAGCTTTACATACTTTGTGATCAGCTTCAAACCGCCGACGACAGCGGCATACATGACAACCATGATCATGATAGCTCTTACGATCGAAAACACTCCTGAATCCTTCATACAATCCCCCTATCGTATGTGTTCCTTAAAGAACGCGGTCTGATCCCGGTTCGCCCGTTCACCCTCCTGCAGATACATGTTTACTTGAAATACATGACGGACCTCCTGCGCCTCCGGCGAGCCGTAAATCCTGCAGCGCACCTCGACGCCGCGGCTTTTTAAAAACTCCGCCATGGGCTCGCACGCCTCGTACAGGCTGTCCAGATACGCCGAGAAGATAAAGGTCGGCGGATAGTCCTCTGTGATGTTGCCCTTCACTTCAAGCCTCGGATTGTCCGTCCTCGCCTCGTCCGCCAGATAATCCAGCATCATCGGGGTGAATTCCCCGCCCTCATCTGGAACGAGCGTATAGACGCCGCACGCCAGCGAGATCGCCCGCACGGTGATATCCTCCGGCGCCTTCATCCTGAAGAGTTTCGCGTACGCCGGGTTGGTCAGGATGCACGCGAACTGGCTCACCAGCTGCGCTCCCGCGGAGTCCCCGACGAAAAATACATTCGAAGCGTCCAGCCCGTATTGCGCCGCATTGGCCGAGATCCACTCAAGCACCGCCATCGCATCTTCGATCGGAGCCGGAAAATGATTTTCCGGTGCCAGGCGGTAATTGTAATTCACCACCGCAAATCCCATCTCCGCGAGATGCATCGTGTAGAACCGGTACAGCTCCTTGTCCCCGTAGAAGAACCCGCCGCCGTGGATGCTCACGATCACCGGCAGCGTCTCGCCGGCCTTCTCCTTCGGGCGGTACACATCGAGAAGGTTCCAATCCCCGTGGGGCCCGTAGGAAATATTCCGGAAGACCTCCACGCTCCCGGGTTCGGTCAGCCCGGCATCCCTCGCCGCATCGCTCGCCGCCCAGGCCCTTCGCAAGGCCCGTACGCGCTTTGGCACGTCACCCGGCTGCTCCGGGAGAACATTTTCCGGATCATAACAGACAACGCTGTCGCTCTGCTGATAGCGCTTCCCGGGCATCAGGGTGTTCCGGTGCTTCTTCCCGACTCCTGCAAACCACGGGTACGGCTCGTCCTCCACGGTCTTCCCGTCGGCGATCTCCTGACAGGAATTCCGCACACACCGCATCAGGGAAATGTCATCATAGTCCTGCGCGTGGCCGTGAAGGATGAGGTCCGCCTCCTTCTCGAGGAACATGACCCTGTCCAGTTCCTTCACATACTCGCTGACGGGCATGCAGTCGTCCAGCTGCATCCACAGGTGGTGGTTAATCCCGTCGCCGGTGAAAAGGATCCGGTCCTCCTTCCAAAGCAGAAGGATCCCGCCCGCGGTGTGGCCCGGAAGCTCGTACACCTCCAAAGTCTTTCCGCCGAGATTGATCACATCGCCTTCCCGGATCGGCTTAAACTCCGGCATGGTCAGTCCCCTGTCCGTGAACATGCGCCGGTATTCCTCCGATTTCGTGAAGGACTGCGCCATCTCCACATCCTTCGGATGGATGTACGCCTCGTCAAAGTAGACGTTTCCGAACACGTGGTCCGGATGACCGTGGGTGTTGACCACCATGACCGGTTTGTCCGTCAGTTTCTCCACCTCGGCCCGCAGGTTCGTCAATCCGTTCATGGTATCGATGAGGAGCGCCTTGTTCTCTCCGATGACGAGATACCCCGTCGCCTGATGGTCCTCATCCAGAAGATACAGATACGGTTTCAACTGTTTCACATATAGCGTAGCCCCGTCCATTTTTCCTCCTCCGTCGTGCCGCGGAAATACGCACTTCCGCCGGATATAACTGCGGTATTTTGCTAATTTTACCATAGTTTAAGACGATTTGCCATACTTTGGAGAAAAATTTGTAAATTCTATTGACATTTTTCGAAAGATGTGATAAAACCATTTCAAGATGATATCAAAACGATATCACCTGCGGCGGTCACTTTAATGGGAAAGTGACGTATCATAAGGAGGTTTCTCATGGAAACAAACAAGAAAGTGAAATTCGACAATGATGTCTGTAAAGAAGTAACCATTTCGGGGAAAAAGAACGGAATGCTTGCCCTGTTCATCACGATGATCGTCTACATCGGCGCCATCGCAGTGGTAATCCTGTCGGCGCTCAACGTTCAGGATGAAATCCTTTGGGTGATCCCGCTCGGCATTGCCGCCCTCTGGCTCTGCATCGGCTGGATCCCGTTCCTCGGTCTCCGGGTGCTGAAGCCCCAGGAAGCCCTTGTTCTCACCCTGTTCGGCCGCTACTACGGAACCCTTCGCGGCGACGGCTTCTTCTGGGTCAATCCCTTCTGTACCTCGATCAACCCGGCAGCCAAGACACAGCTCAACCAGAGCGGTGACGTCAAGACGGAGAGCCCGATCTCCCTTGCGTCGGTTTCCGGCATCGGTCTTGTAAACAACAAGCTGTCCCTCAAGGTTATGACCCTGAACAACAACCGCCAGAAGATCAACGACTGTCTCGGTACCCCCGTGGAGATCGGCATCGCCGTGACCTGGAGCATCGACGACACCGCCAAGGCGGTCTTCAACGTGGAGAACTACAAGGAATATCTCTCGCTGCAGTGCGACGCTTCCCTTCGTAACATCGTCCGCATCTATCCTTACGATGTGGCGCCCGGCGTTGACACCACCGGCGACGGCATTGCGGATGAGGGCAGCCTCCGCGGTTCCAGCGAGATTGTCGCAGAGCGCATCCGCGACGAGATCCAGTCCCGCGTGGCGATCGCCGGTCTGAAGATTTACGAGGCCCGCATCACCTACCTGGCATACGCACCGGAGATTGCCGCTGCCATGCTGCAGCGCCAGCAGGCTTCTGCAATCATCGACGCACGGAAAATGATCGTCGACGGCGCGGTGGGTATGGTCGAGCTTGCCCTCGAGCGTCTCGCGGAAAATAACACCATCGACCTCGACGAGGAGCGCAAAGCCTCGATGGTTTCGAACCTCCTGGTTGTCCTCTGCGGCAACCACGACGCACAGCCGGTAGTCAATTCCGGCAGCCTGTATTGATTCACTGAGTACGATACGCGATGGATGCGGCCGCCGGACCCCCTGTGGCCGCTACGCCGCATTTACTATTGAGAGGAGGCTCCCATGGCAGAGAAAAAACAGATTCCGCTCCGTCTTTCGGAGTCGTTATACAATGCGATTGCCGCATGGGCGGAGGACGATTTCCGGTCGGTCAACGGCCAGATTGAGTACCTCTTAACGGAGTGTGTGCGCCAGCGCAAGAAGAACGGAAGTCCCCGGCCGAAAGAGCTGGACATTCCGCCGGAGCTGGATATTCAATAACCGCCAAAGGAGTGTGTCATGGACAGACATTTTCGAAAAATCGATATTATCGTCTTCGCCCTGTGCCTTGCCGTCGCCATCGGCATGATCCTGTACCTGGTGATTACCTGGAAGACCATCCCGGACAAGATTCCCGGGAAGTTCACGTCCTCGGGGGAGATTCTCTCCTACGAGAGCAAGGGCTACCTCTTCTCCTGCCCGGTTGCCCTGTTTTTCCTCGTGATCTCCCTGGCGGTGGTAAGCATGTTCCCCACTGCCTGGAATATCCCGACCGTCAAGGTCACGCCGGAAAATGAGCCCTTCATCCGCGTCTGCATCCGCAACATGATGAACATCATGCTGATCCTGATCACCGCAACCATGACGGGCACCTTCATCTTCCTGGTGAAGGGAAAAGCAACTCCGGTCTGGCTGTTTCTCGGCCTCGGCGTTCTCTTCGTGGTGAACACCGTTTTCTGGATAATCCGGACCATCAAGGTCGCAAAGCTTCATACCAAAGCATAATACATAAAAAGCAGGCCGTCAGAGTAACCCCTGACGGCCTGTTTTTTTGTCCTCATTCCGATGTTTCAGTATCCTTCCGCTTGGCGGGTCTGCCCCTCGTAAGCAAACATCCCCGGAACCGGCCGCACTGCATCCCCCATCGAACCGGTCTCGGCCGCCGGCGTAAGTTCAGCCGTAGGCTCCGCTGTCGGTGTGGGCTCTCCGGTGGGCGAAACCTCCGCCGTGATCGTCGGTGTCGCGCTCGGATCGGCATCCCCGGCCTTCTTTCTTTCCTCGTTCATGAAAACGATTGCGATGACAAGGCCTGCGAAGACAACCGCATTGATGGCGACTGCGATCAGCAGGACTTTCACTACTTTTTTGGCTCCCTCTTTCATCGAAGTTCTCTCCTCCAAACCATGGTGCGCCCATTATAGCACAAATTCCTGCAACAGACAACGGCGGAGCATACGCCCCGCCGTCTGCATGCAAATCCATTTCAATCTAACGATACAGATTTCTCCATTCCAGATCGCCGTTGTTCATTCCCTTTAAAAGCATTTCCGCGGTTGCAATGTTCGTTGCAAGCGGAATGCTGTACTCGTCGCACAACGGGATCACGTAGTTGAACTGTACCTCATAGTTCACGGCGCGATCGGTATTTCTCAGGAAAATAACCATATCCAGCTGGTTCTGTTCGATCATCATCGCAAGCTGCTGCTCGCCGCCGAGGCTTCCGGACAGAAACTTATGAATGTGAAGGTTCGTAGCCTCCTCGATCATACGCCCCGTGACACCCGTCGAATAGAGCTCGTGCTTGCACAGAATTCCTTTATAGGCGATGCAGAGATTCTGCATCAGTGCTTTTCTCGTATCATCTGCAATCAATCCGATATTCATGATAACCCCTCACTTTCCGGTGGCGCACCCCTGCGCCCTTCGAGTTCGCCGCCCGGCGTTCTCCATCGCCGAAACGGTCCTTTGACTGACCTGTCCCCAATACCGATTTTCCAAATATACTGTTCCGGGTGCGTACTGCTCCACCACAAAAATCCACAGTAAATATATCACTAAATGTGTTTCCCGTCAATTTTCCGTTTGCAGTTTTCAACGATTCCCGGAGCGTTTTTACGGAAAACTTGTCGCTTATGCCGAAAAATGCAGCCGGCCCGCAGAAAAGGCGAAAAAGCTCTTGCATTTATTTTTTTATATACTACAATGCGTAAGGATTTACGAGTAACTACAAGGGATTATTTTGCGGAAAATGACCGCAGTTTTGTGCATACCTGATTGAGGTGAACTATCATGCAGCCTTATGATAAATTTTTGGATCTTGCTTTGATCATCATCTTCGCGAAGATTTTCGGGATCATCGCGAGAAAACTCAAGGCACCCCAGGTCGTCGGCGAGATTGTCGCCGGCCTGATCATCGGACCCGCCGTGCTCGGGTGGGTACAGGCCTCCGATTTCCTTGCGAGAATGGCCGAGATCGGCGTCGTTCTTCTGATGTTCTCCGCAGGACTTGAGACCAATCTGCGCCAGCTGGCGCGCTCCGGCCTTGTGGCAACCCTGATCGCATGCTTCGGCGTCGCCATCCCCATGGCCGGCGGAACCGCGCTGTACATGGCTTACTACGGAGTGACTTCATTTTCCGGTGACGGATTCCATGAGGCAATCTTCATCGGCTGTATCATGACCGCCACAAGCGTCGGCATCACTGTCGAATCACTTCGGGAGATGGGATTCCTCAGAGGGCGCGTCGGCACGACTATCTTAAGCGCCGCCATCATCGACGACGTCATCGGCATCATCGTGCTCACCTTCGTGCTCGGCTTAAAGGACGAAAGTATCAGCGCCATGACCACGATGCGCAACACCGTTCTGTTCTTCGCCTGCGCCTTCCTGTTGGGCTACGTGTGCTACCGCCTCTTCCGCAAATACGACTCGATGCATCCGCACACGCGCCGCATCCCGATCGCGGGCCTCGCGCTCTGCCTTCTGATCGCCTACTCCGCCGAAAAATTCTTCGGCATCGCGGACATCACGGGTGCCTTCGTCGCAGGTATCATCCTGTGCAACATCCGCGACTCCAAATACATCGCCGAGAAGATGGACATCAACTCCTACATGCTGTTCGGACCGGTCTTCTTCGCAAGTATCGGTATCAAGACCTCCATCAACACCATGAGCTGGAGTCTTCTGGGATTCTCGGTTTTGTTTGTCATCGTCGCGATGATCACCAAGATTCTCGGCTGCGGCGCCATGGCGCGCATGTGCCGGTTCAAGTGGAATGAATCTCTCAAGATCGGCTGCGGCATGATGACCCGCGGCGAGGTCGCCCTCATCATTTCCCGCAAGGGTCTCGACGCCGGACTGATGCACGACAACTACTTCGCGGCGGTTATCCTGCTGATCATCGTCTCGTCCCTCGTCACGCCGATCGCCCTCAAGCTGTGCTTCCACCGCTGGCCGGATCCGGAGTGCATGGCACCGGAGGAAGGCGGTTCGTCTGAGACCGCAACGGGTGCTCCGGCGGAAGCCTCAGCGGATTCTGCGGAAAATGCGGCTCCGGCCGCTTCAGAAGGCGTCGCTCCTGCGGAAGCCAAATAAGTTTTGTTTGACGCGCGTCAAAGAAACACCGAAAAGAAACTCAATAGACATGACATAAAAAGCACTCCCGAACAGCCTTTTGTTCGAGAGTGCTTTTCATCATATTTGATTGTTTCCGTCAGTTGTCTCAATCCGTTGCTATTAATTCCCGGAAAAACTGTTGATCCACTCCTCGATCACCGCCTCCGCGTCGGCGCGGTTGGCCTCATCATAGGAGATGTGGAACAGGTATACTACGTTGTTGTCGGTTGTAAACACTTCCGTGCTGAGCACTTTCGCGCCCTCGTTATACGGATCCGGCTCGTTCGTATGCAGAATACTGAAGGTCCGTCCATCGGCGACACGCTGCTCCTGGGCCAGCTTCACTTTCTCCGAAAGCGCCAGGATCATTGCGGAAGACGCATTGGCATTTTCCGTAAAGATCGTAGCGATGGTCTGGCAGTAACGGATCCCGCCCTGGCGGTACTGCTGCATGGTATCCAGGGAAATCGTCGACAGGGAATACCCGTCCGCGGTTTCGCATCCAAGCATATCGATGTGAACATCTTCCGTCGGATAATTGAGCTTCGGGAAATTCAACTGATCATATCCGATATAGTCGATGGCAGCTTCCAATGTGTCAAACTTCTTCGTCAACACGTCCGGCATGGTGCTTAAAGCCATTCGTTCCATCTCGGGTATTGCATTAAACTCATCAACCTGTTTTTTAATCTCCGCCGGTGCGTTTTGAATCTCTCCGCGCAGTTTGGACATCGGCACAACATTTTTCTCAATCGGCTGATACTCAACCGTTGTCTCCCCGTCACCGTCGGTTCCCTTGTGTCTTACAATCTTCAGCAAATCGCCTCCTGTCGCCGCATAGGCAACTACTCCGCTAAACAGTAATACGGCGCAAACCGCAACCAATAAAATGCCCTTTCGCATTTTTCGTTTACCTCCTTTGCCTGTGCCGCCGGTTACCTGCAGCACGGGTTTTGTAATTTCTTCCTCCTGAAATGGATTGGTCTCCTCAATCAGGGAATCATCAATATTATTCAACGCATTCAGCAACTGTTCGCTCTTCATGGCATGAAGCCCTCCTTTTCCAAAAATTCCCGCAACTTCTTTCTGGTGCGGAACAAAACCGTTTTTGCGTTGGCTTCACTCATGCCGCAGGAATTCGCGACTTCCTTAAGCGGGCAAAACCAGAAATATCTTCCCAAAAACAGTTTTCGGACATCCGCTGTCTGATCTCTCAGAAAGCGCTGAATTGCTTCCGTGAGAAGTGCGTCGTCAAGTGCTTTCTCCGGAGACTCATCCCCCTCGAGTACTTCCGAGAGTTCCTCCAGAGATATGTAATACTCCTGCCCACACCGTTTCTTTCTGGTATTGGTCCTCAGCCGGTCTATGGCCTTCTTACGCACAATCCGACACAAAAACGCTCCGAGGTGCGAAGGGATTGTTTCCGGTACAGCATTCCACGCAGCAAAATACGTGTCATTCACGCACTCTTCCGCGTCTTCTCTGTCATTCAAGATATGCATCGCAACACGCATCAACATGCTTTGATATCGCGCGGCCGTCGCCTTGATCGCAGCTTCGTCGCGGTCTTGATACAGTTTCACAATCTCCGCATCCGTCATAAGCGCCTCCTTTCTTGCCTTCTCACCCCATATGTCGATAAAACCCATGTGAGGGTTACAAGTTTTTATAACGATTTTCACTCAAGACACTACAAGTCTTCTTTTCTCATTTTTCAAAGGTGTACAAAAATGCCCCGGTTCGTTTGTAAGCATTTTCCTATCACCCCTGATTATACTTGATTTTACAACTAAATCGTAAAATCGCACACCCGTTTTCTGTCGGGTGTGCGAATGGAACGGATCACATATTTCTGCTAGTATAGCCATAGGTGTTGCCATTTTACAAGAAACGGAAGGGCATATCAAGGGTTCCTTTCAAAAGACCTGATCATCCCTTCCGCACAATTGTATAGCACTATCTCATCACATACTCATCCGATAAATCTCCAGCATGTCTTCCTCGCGCAGGAATCTCGCGGAGCCCATACCGCCGTTCACAGCCACCGCGCATTTGTGAGCCATGAGGACAAGATCCTCGTCGTTCGCCGTTACACCGAGTTCGCGCAGGTTCGTAGGCATCTTGATCTCGCGATAGAACTCCTCCATCGCTTCAATACCGCGGAGTGCGATCTCCTCGTCGGTTCCCTCCGCCGGTACACCCATTACATTGATGGCGAAGCGCTTAAATCTCGGCAGGCAGTTTTTGTACACATAGCGTGCCCAGCTGCCCCAGATTGCCGCAAGTCCGGCGCCGTGGGCCACATCATAAAGGCCGCCCAGCTCATGCTCAAGCTTGTGCGTCATCCAGTCACCGCCGTCGTTTCCGCAGCCGGTGAGCCCGTTGTGTGCAAGGCTTCCCGCCCACATCACCTCAGCGCGCGCGTCATAGTTGTTCGGGTCCTTCGCAAGCACCTTTGCGCACTCCTTCACGGTGCGCAGCAGGCCCTCCGCCATGGAATCCGTGATCTCCATATTCCCGCCGTTCGTAAAATACCGCTCCATCGTGTGCATCATGATATCCGTGCATCCGCATGCGGTCTGATAATCCGGAAGTGTCATCGTAAGCTCAGGATTGAGGATCGCAAACTTCGGTCTGCAGAAGTCGCTGCTGTAGCCACGCTTCACAAGCCCTTCCTCCTTCGTGATCACGGAGGAGTCGCTCATCTCGCTTCCGGTGGCCGCGATGGTCAGGATTACGCCGAGTGGAAGGCATCCCGTTGCCTTTCTCTTGTAATCATAGAAATCCCAGACATCGCCCTCGTTGGCAACACCGTAGCCGATTGCCTTCGCGGAATCGATGGCGCTGCCGCCGCCAACTGCCAACAGGAAGTCAACGCCTTCTTTCTTGCACAGTTCAATGCCCTCGTATACCAGTGAGAGATGCGGGTTCGGAACCGCCCCGCCGAGGGTGATGTAGTTGATACCCGCCTCGTCCAGACACTTCGTGACGCGTGCAAGCAGCCCCGAGCGGATCACGCTGCCGCCGCCGTAGTGGATCAGCACCTTCGTTCCGCCGAACTCTTTGACCAGGTCCGCGACCTGATACTCGGTCTCTTTGCCGAACACCACTTTTGTGGGTGTGAAATATTTGAAGCCAAACATTTTCCGTCCTTCTCCTTTCTCCTTCAGGATGCAACCGCCTCACGCCATTCTCACGAACACATCATCCACGAAGAAGTCCGCGCGGCCGTCAGTCTCGACATACAGCTTCGCCGAAAGCGCTCCGTCCGGAAGCGTCGCGGTCGTGTGGATTTCGGTCCAGCCGTCAGCCGCTGCCGCAACCTCAGCAAGACAAACCGGCTCGGAGCCGTCCACGCCGACACGGATCACCTTGTCCGCGGTCTTCACAAACATTGTGACATCGATGGTCTTGCCGATATATGCGGAGACATCGAGGGAAATCGTAGCATCCTTCTCCTGGCGGGTTACGCACAGGGAATGACCCTTGCCGTCCACAGACTCCTTGTCCGTGACGAAGATAAAGGGAAGATGTCCGGCACCGCGGATTGCCGCGATGTTGGTCTCATCCTCGAAGCTCTCCTCCTGACCGATCAGTTCAATCGTGAAATCATCGAGGAACAGAGGACTGCAAGGACCCTGCTGCTCTTCCTTCGTTCCGAAGAACAACCGTACGGAGTACTGGTCCGAAGGCACCTTCAGGGACAGCTGCAGCTGCTTCCACTCCTCACCGCCGGCCACCGTCGCCAGCACCGGAGCATGGAACTCGCGGTCAAGGCTTACGTTGATCTCCTTCGCGGCACTCTTCACCCATGCATTGATCTGGATCGTCTGGCCGATGAAGTCGGAAATGTCATAGGTGATGCCCATCCATTCGCCGAACCGAGGCGTGGTCGTGAGGGCCGTCTTTCCGCTGTGAGCCTCATCGGTGGTGTAGATGCATTCGCCGAAGCCGCGCATCTTGAAGCCGAACTCCTCGGGCTTCTTTGCTTCCTGTCCTTCCGGCGTCTCGAAATCGAAGACTCTCTTCAAAAAATCCCTTACCACATACTCGGGCTCGCCCAGATCGCCGCCGGTCACCGCGAAGATAAGCGCATCATGGGATTTCTTCGGCGAGAGATCCTTGCGGAATACCAGCGGATCCGCCCCGCGGATCCAGGAGTTGTCGTCCGTAAGACCCCAAAGCGTCACGGACGTAAGGTTCACGCCGTTCTTCTTCTCGGCGATCAGGCGCTCAAACAGCTCCTTGTAGAACACTGCCTGATAGTACTCGCGGTTTACGTTGGAGCAGGTACATTTTACGTCGAGCTCGGTGATGTGCACCTCCGGGGCAAATGCCGCATAATCGCGGAGAGCGGTGATGTACTCATCAATGTCGTTATTGTCCGAGATATGGCCCTGCATACCGATACCGCCCAAAAGACCTTCGCCCACAACGCTGCCATGGCCATGCCCTTCTCTCGAGAGGTTGTCAATGATCGCTTTCTTCTTGTCGGGCTGGAACTCATTGTAATCGTTGTAAACCAGAACCGGCTTGATGCGCTTCACGGCTTCCTCATCCGCCGGATCAATGCCGTAGACAGAGTCCGCGTACTTGGCGATGCACTCCGCAACCGCCTCGTTGGCATAGCGGAAAGCCCAGTAAATGAAGTCATCGCCGATGACCTGGTACCAGTAGCTGTTGCGAAGGCCGGTCTCCGTCTTGTCCGCAAGCTCGATCGCCTCGTTCACGACATCCCATGCGTAGATCGTCTCCGCATAACCGTTCAGATAAAGATAGTTAAGCATGGAGTGGATATAACTCTCCAGTCTCTTAAGCATCGTATCGCGGTCCACAAAACAAACCGGGTCAAGCCGTTCAAACCGGCGCATGTGCGGATTCTGCTTCAGAAGCTCCGGATCCGTCGGGATCGTCACCGGCTTATAGCCCTTGCAAAACGCCTCCTGCGGGCACTGGCTGTGCCACACCATAACGTGCGCGCGCATTTTCAGACCGTTCGCCTTCGCCCAATCGAGCATTCTCTTGGCGTTAGGGTTGATCACATAGGGCAGGAAATCCTCCCGGGCCTCCGGGCTGCTCCAACCCATGTTGTACGCGGGCTTCATCTCGTTCGCGCAGGTCATGCTCGAGAACTCCCGCAGGATCAGCGCTTCCTTCTCGGGATTGCCGATCTCGTTGTTTTGGAACATGTCGTGGATGGACTCCACGGCAGTACCGATCTTGAATAAATCCTTGTAAGCCTCTTTCAATACCATCGTTCCATTCTCCTTTGTTGTAAATTAACTGCCCTGGGCGAAGCCCGGGTCTCCTGCGATTTCTGCAAGCGTCCCAAGATAGCGGAGCCGCATACTCACAAGGTGCAGGCCTTCCTGCGAAAAATGCATCCGTCCGATAGCGTGGTTCGAGTTAAAGAACAGCTTTCCGGACTGGGAAACCGGCTTGCCGTCTGTCCCGTGGTACACAAAGGACAGCACCGGAATACCGGAGAAGAAGCAGGTCACCGGCAGCTGCGCCGCCTCCGTCCCCTCGCCGATCGCCGTGAGTTCAAACTCGTAGCCGCCCATCTCCTCGAGGTTGAGACCGTAGGAGTAATCGGCGCCGCGAACTGCACGGACGTGGGACATATCGATGGTGGTGTCGCGTGCCACCTCGAAAAATTCGATGTTGCTGTCAGCGGTAGTCTCCCACTCGGGTCCGCGGCCGAGCACCGTGATCTCCTCCGCCTCGCCGCACATGCGAAGCATCGTGGGAAGGCGCATCAGGACTCCGCAGACATTGGCCGCAGTGCGGAGCAAAACGGCGCGGGACACCTTGCCCGAAGCAATTGCCTCCGGAAGGTTGTCGCCGTGGTTATTCTTCGAACCGTCGGGACAGATCATGTAGGTGTCGTTCTGGGCGAGCACCATATCCGCAAAATTCGTGTGGCTTCCGCCGGCACATTCCGCCCGGCCGGTCGCCGCATTCTCGTTGATGGCAGCCCACCAGTCGGTCATGACGAAGCCGTCGAAGCCCCACTGCTCGCGCAGGATCTTCGTGTTGAGTTCTGCGTCGCAGGAGGTCCACATGCCGTTCACACGGCCGTAGGTTGTCATCACCGTGCAGGCACCGCCCTCGCGGACGGCAAGTTCAAAACCGCGGAGGTAAAGCTCCCGGAGCGCACGCTCCGAAACTACGGAATCGCTTGCATAGCGGTTGAGCTCCTGATTGTTGCAGCAGAAATGCTTGATGGTTCCGGTAACGCCCGCACGCTGCAGACCCTCAAGCTCCGAGGCTGCCATCTTTCCGGTGAGGAACGGATCCTCACTGAAGTACTCAAAGTTACGTCCGTTGAAGGGATGACGGTGCAGGTTCATGCCGGGTCCTAAGAGACAGTCCACCTTGTTGAGGCGCATTTCCCGACCGACCATCTCGAAGAGGTCCGCCACAAGATCGCGGTTAAATGTGCAGGCGATCAGGGTGCCGATCGGGATCGCCATCGCCTTGTCGCCGCAGTCGAGGCGCAGGCCGCTGGGGCCGTCCGAGCAGCAGCCGCAGGGCACGCCGTGGGCCTTCAAAACATCGGAGGTTCCGCCGTAGGCCGATGCCGTTCCCGGCGTCACCTTCGGGCTTCCCATTCCCTCGCCGCGGACAAAGGGCAGAAGCTCCTCGTCCGTAAACTGCGCGAGGAATTCATCCATCGTAACCTTCCCGTCACGCACATCTTTAAGCATCAATCCCCGGTCGCCCGTGTAGGCAGGTGCCTCCGGCAGAATCGGGTTTGCACCCTCGCCACAGCCGAAGTTGTCGGTGCGGATCGGAACCGCATCGTAGCGGTAAGTATACTCGTCAGCGCCGCTCGCCTTCCGGACCGCCGTTCTCCGCACAAACGGGAAGGACGGCTTCATGGCGGACTCGCACTCCTCGACAACCTCAGTCTTAGCAAGCGTAAAGCGGTACACCGGGACAGCGTCACGCACATTTTCCCCGAGGAAAATGACGTACTCGCCCGCTTCCATCACAAAGCAGCTCTCAAATCCGCTTGCGCCGGAATCATCGTAGGAGGACAGCTCGCGGCGGTCGATGGTGAGAACAACGGTCTCCGACTCGCCGGGCGCGATCTCCCCGGTCTTGATAAATCCTGCGAGAACCCGGGCGGGCTTTCCGAGAGCTCCCTGGGGCGCCTGGGCATAGCACTGAACCACGCACTGGCCCTTGTAAGTGCCGGTGTTTCGCACCGTCGCCGAAACATAGAGATATTCGCCGTCGTACTGCGACTCGCCGGGTACAATCTCAAAAGTCGTATAGGACAGGCCGTAGCCGAAGGGATAGCGAACCTTCTCCTTCGCCGCCGTCTCAAAATGCCGGTAACCGACATAGATGTCTTCCCCGTAGAAGTTGCGCACCGGACTTCCGAAGTTCTCATTGGCCGGATAATCCGCTGCCGAATAAGCGATCGTATCCGCAAGGTGGCCGCTGGGACTCACACGCCCCGTGAGGACATCCGCAACGCCGGCGCCTGTCATGACGCCGCCCTGCCAGATGTACATCACTGCCGCCGGATTGAAGCGGTCGACAAAGCTCATATCGATAATGTTGCCGGTGTTCAGGAGGACGATCGTCCGCGGGCAGGCCGCGCAGACCGTCTCGATCAGGTCTTCCTCCGCGGATGTCAGAAGATACGAGCCCGGAAGGTTCTTGTTGTCCTGATCCTCGCCGGCGCTCCGCCCAAGTAAAATGACCGCCGTGTCCGTGCGTGCAGCCACTGCCTCCGCAAGTTCTCTGCTCACCGGCATCTCCGCCTGGGACCAGGGCTCCTTGCCCCAGCCGATACCGACCTCCCGAGGATTGGCCTCCTCCCAGGCGCGGTAAATTTCCATGAGTTCCGCGTCGAGGGTGATGCCCTCCTCCGCCTGAAGTGCGTCAAGGATACGCACTCGTTTGGGAATGTTCACCAGACCGCCCGAGCCGATGCCGGCGATGTACTCCTTGCTCTGCATACGCCCGTAGAGAGCGACACGGCAGGACCCGGCAAGCGGCAGGGCATTGTCATTTTTCAAAAGGACACAGCCTTCCGAGATGACGCGCCGTGCCAGCGCTTCGTATTCCCTGTAATCCAATACCATATAGTTTCCCCTTTCCTCCTGTTTTTAAAACAGCCGGGCACCTGCTGATGCCCGGCTGCAAGTTCACTCACAAACAAATTGAAATCACGCCCGTATTTTCCAACAACTTTTCCACACCCAAAAGGATCAGCATTACGCCGCCGATGATCTGGACGAGCTCATTGTAGCGGGTTCCCTTCCGCCTTCCGAGCCACACGCCGAAGATGGACATCATGGCTGTCACAAGCGCGATGACGAGCAGGCCCGTCACAACGATCCCGAGGCTCTGTCCCACGAACAGAAGTCCCACCAGAAGGGCGTCGCAGCTGGTGGCGATCGCCGGACCGATCATGCTGTACACGTCGATGTCGTCCTTCTCCTGAGGAATGTGTGTAGTCATGGATTCCACGATCATGTACACGCCGGCGAGACCAAGTGCGACACAGGGAACCCAGACATAGGAATCGTACGTATGAATCTTGGAAATCAGCTTGCCGAACAGAAATCCGAACAGCACCATCGATGCCTGACAAAGCCCGAACCAGAATGCACAAGCCATGGCAATCCGCTTTCCGCGGTACTCCCGGATCAGACTCTTCTGCGCCGACATGGCGAAGGAATCCATCGCCAGACCGATTGCCACTAAAATCAATACCACATAACCCATATTCTCAATCATCCTCCCTGCCGGCACACCGCCGTTTTCCACGGGCTATCTTATCATACATCCGCGGTATCGTCAATGTGGAGCAGGAGTTCACGAAGCAGCGCAAACGCCTTCACGGCGCCCGCTGTGACGTTCTTTTGGAAATCTCCGCCGTCGCCCTCGTAGGTGTCGCTGATGCATTTGACGGAAAATGCCTTCACCCCGTTGCGCTCGGCAACCCGCGCGATCGCGGCAACCTCCATGTCGCAGATATCGCAGCCAAGAGCCGCCAGAGAATCCTTGTCCGCAGGATCTTCCACAAAGCGCTCACCGCTGGCTGCAACCGTCTCCCGCAGATCGGGGCGGATGCTCTTCGCAAGCGCCACAAGCTCTGCATCCAGCGGAATCCCCGCATCCGGGTACTCCGAATATTGGTGCGGTCCGACAGGGTCGATGCACGAGGTGTCAAAGTCATAGTTGATTGCCGCCCTGACCGCAAAGAGGTCCCTCACGGCAAGTCCCGGACGGATTGCGCCCGCCACGCCGAAGTTCATGATGAGTTCGCAGTCAAACGCGGTGATCAGGAACTGCGTCGCGGAAGCCGCGTCAATCTCTCCCCAGCCGGAAAGCACCGCGTAAACCTCGTGTGCTCCCATCTGCGCACGGTACGACGAGCGGCGTCCCACCGTCATGAGCTCCAGCGTCTCTCCCGACTCCAGAAAAGCTTTCAGTTCCCGTTCAATTGCGATCACAACACCGATTTTCATCCTGTTTCTCCTCCCCTCTCGGAAATCATCCCTATTATACTCCAGTTTCGTCACGGACTCAACGGTTACATCTTGCAAAACGATGTCGAATATGCTACTTTTATCTTGTGTTGTAATATATTATAAATCTATGTAGTATTTTGTATTCAGAGGAAAAGGGATCAACTGCTTTGTGCTGCTGACAGCACGGTTTTTTCAGGAGAAGACATGTTAAGCGAAAAAGATTTTACAGCGTTGAAAGACCACCTTCCGTTCTGGGAATATGTCCCGGAAAATCTCGCCGAGCGCGTGCGCACGCACTCCTATGTCCGTGAGTTTATCGCAGGGGAAAAGATCACGGACGCCGGAAACTCCAACATCGGAATGGTACTGGTGGTTACCGGCCGGATCCGCGTCTCCTTAGTGTCGTCCACCGCCCGGGAGGTAACCATAAGCGTCGCGCACCGCGACGAAGTGATCTACATCGGAGGCAACCCTACTCCGAACGTTTTGAACAACTACGAGCTGGAGTCCGAGGTGGATTCCCGCGGTATCATCGTACAGATGGTTGATTTCATGGCGCTGCTCCAGTCGGACATGCACATTGAGAACGCGGTCCTCCGCAATGTCTTGGGACAGTTCAACCGGATCCTCTTCGATATGCAGAATTTCCTCTTTCAGGATCTGGACAACCGTCTCGCCGCACAGCTTTTGTTTGAATACCGCCAGCAGGGCAGCACGTCCATCGCGACTACCCACCAGCGCATTGCGAACAGCATCGCCTCCTCGAGAGAGGTTGTGTCCCGCACGCTGAAGCTTTGGGAGCGCCGCGGACTGCTCACACTCTCCCGCGGGAAAATAATCCTGCATTCCCTCGCCGCGATCAAAGAGATTGCCGGCGAATGACCGGTCCTGCATTTTCCGAAAACAAGGCAGAAGCCCATTGCGGACTTCTGCCTTTTCTGATTTCCGGTTTAATTTTTCCGGCGAAGCATCAATCGTCGGGCTTCTCGCCGGTACCGCCGCAGGCCGGACACTTTTTCGTGCCGTGGCACTGCTCGCACACGGATTTGCCGGTGCCGTGGCAGTCGTCGCAATCCTTGTCCTCGCCGTGACACCGCAGGCATTCCACCTCGCCGGTTCCGTCGCATCGCTCGCAGACGCCGGTGCCCCAGCAGACCGAACAGCCTTCCTTCTTCCGCGGCTCTCCGCCGGGTTCGTTGGGATCGTCCGGTCCCGGCTGGTTCGGGTCGTCCGGTCCCGGCTGGTTCGGATCCTCCGGGTCTTCCGGTTCCGGCTCGAACTGCACGGAAGCATCCACCTCCGTCTTCGGGACGGCCGTAAAGCCGTTGCGTGCCGCACAATCCTGCACGGCGTGCTCCGCCTTCTTGAGGATCTCATCCCCCTCAGACTTCGGTGCATTGGCGTTCACGATGGTCAGATTGACCTCGCCGGCGTCCTTTAAGTATCCTTCGTCATGGGAAAATCTCACGATGTCGTCGAGGGCGGCCTCGATGTCCCGCCCCACCAGCGCACATCGCTGTTCAACCTTCTTGGCGTCCTCATTGAGCGCCTCGTAGGCAATTACCTCTTCATCTGCGACATACAGCATAAACTCCGGATTGATCTTCACCTTCAGTCCGAAATCGTAAACCTCCGGCTCCTTCGACTGCGGCGCATCGGGAACGATCTGCTCCCCGCCGGGCGTGGGCTTTTCATCGCCGGGGTTGTCAACCGGCGGCTTCTGCTCCTCCGTGGGCGTCGACGCCGGAGTTTCCGTCTTCGGCTCCTTGTCCTTGCCGCACGCGCAGAGGGAAAGCACAAGCGCCAAACCTATCAACAAAACCCATACTCTTCGGTTCTTCATAGATTCCTCCTCTCCGGAAAATATCCCCTTTCTATGAAAAAAGAATAGCACAGCTGTCGGCGGCGGTGCAAGCGCAATGCGGGGGTGCCTCCCCGGGAGCCGGGATTCGTTGCGGATTTCGCGGAAAATTTGCAATCTTTCACTGCAAAACCGCATCTTACATTTTTTTACTTTTCGGGAAACAAAAAAAGACGGCCCGACGCCGTCCTGTTGGCACAAATTCATTTTCCGGTAAAAGTGCAACTGCGTTTCATAGGAAACCTATGAAACGCAGCTTGTGTGGGGGAGAAATTACTTCTGAGAAGTAATGAATCAGCATATGTTAATAAAATACGGTCGGCACTGTCTGCCTTCCTTGTACTCGAAGTATATCACAGAATTTTAATAAATATTGTGATTTAGTCACAAAGATGGACATTTTTTTCAAAAACTCTAAACCAGAAAACAAATGACAAAAAATCTGTCTTTTTTTTACCTTCCCCGGAACACATTCCGCGTGACAAGTCAGTTCAAGTACGATATAATAAACCTACACTATCAGGCAGGAGGGCTGACTAATGAAATACGGTTATTTTGACGACTCGCGCCGCGAGTATGTCATTACCACACCTAAGACTCCGTATCCGTGGATCAACTACCTCGGTATGGAGGGCTTTTTCTCGTTGATTTCCAACACCGCGGGCGGCTACACATTTTACAAGGACGCGCGCCTTCGCCGCATCACGCGCTATCGTTATAACAACGTTCCGATCGACATGGGCGGTCGGTATCTCTACATCAAGGACGGCGACACCGTCTGGAACCCGGGCTGGTCGCCCTGCAAGACGAAGCTCGATTTCTACGAGTGCCGTCACGGCATGGGCTACACCGTGATCACCGGCAAGAAGGACGGCGTCAGCGCGGAGGTCACCTATTTCGTACCCGTCGGATACGACGGCGAGGTGCAGCAGCTCGTTCTCTCCAACGAGGGCAGCGAGACGAAGTCCCTCAAACTCTTCTCCCTCGTAGAGTGGTGCCTCTGGGATGCGCAGGATGACTGCACGAACTTCCAGAGAAACTTCTCCACCGGACGCGTGGAGCTCGAGGGCTCGACCATTTACCACAAGACCGAGTACCGCGATCGCCGCAACCATTACGCTTTCTTTACAGTCAATGCACCGATCGACGGTTTCGACACCGACCGCGACACCTTCATCGGCCTTTACAACGGCTTCGGTGATCCGCAGGTGGTGGAAGCCGGGAAGCCGGGCAACTCCGTTGCCGACGGCTGGTCGCCGATCGCTTCCCATTATAACGAGATTACTCTTGCTCCCGGCGAGAGCACCACGCTCATCTTCATCCTCGGCTATGCGGAGAATCCGTACGACCAGAAGTTTGAGGCGGACGGCGTCTCCATCAACAAGGTGAAGGCGCACGCCATGATCGATGCGTACAACACGCCGGAGAAGGTGGCCGCAGGCCTCGCTGCTCTCCGTGCGGAGTGGGATCGTCTTCTCGGTATCATCTCCGTCAAGACGCCGGATGACCGCGTCGACCGCATGGTCAACATCTGGAACCAGTACCAGTGTATGGTTACCTTCAACCTGTCCCGCTCGGCGTCGTACTTCGAGTCCGGCATCGGCCGCGGCATGGGCTTCCGCGATTCCAACCAGGATATTCTCGGTTTCGTTCATCAGATTCCGGACCGTGCAAGAGAGCGTCTGATCGACCTCGCTTCCACCCAGCTTCCGGACGGCGGATGCTATCATCAGTATCAGCCGCTCACCAAGAAGGGCAACTCCGATATCGGCGGTGATTTTTCGGACGATCCGCTGTGGATGATCCTCTCGGTGGCAGCGTACATCAAGGAGACCGGCGACTGGTCCATCCTCGATGAGCCCGTTCCGTACGACAACGACCCGGATACCGCGCAGTCGATGCTGCAGCATCTGGTTGTCTCCTTCTACCACGTTGTGAACAACCTCGGACCTCACGGTCTTCCGCTTGCAATGCGCGCCGATTGGAACGACTGCATCAACCTCTCCTGCTACTCCGACAAGCCCGGTGAGAGCTTCCAGACCTACACGAACCCGAAGTTCAAGGCCGAGGGCGGCTACTCCAAGACCGCAGAGTCCGTCATGGTGGCAGCGCTGTTCACCTACGTCGGACCTTCCTTCGTCGGCATCCTCAAGCATCTCGGCAAGGATGACGAGGCCAAGAGAGCTCAGGAAGCCATCGACGCCATGAAGGCTACCGTGATGAAATTCGGTTTCGACGGCGAATGGTTCCTCCGCGCTTACGACGCTACCGGCGCAAAGATGGGCTCCGCAGAGTGTGCGGAGGGCAAGATCTTCATCGAGCCTCAGGGCTTCGCGGTTATGTCCGAGATCGGCAAGGAAGTCGGCGCCGACATCAAGGCGCTCGACTCCGTGGACCGCTACCTCAACACGAAGTACGGCCTCGTGCTGAACAACCCCGCATTTTCCAAGTACTACATCCAGTACGGTGAGATTTCCACCTATCCGGGCGGTTATAAGGAAAATGCCGGTATCTTCACCCACAACAACGCATGGATCATCTGCGCAGAGGCATATGCCGGCCGCGGAGACAAAGCGTTTGAGTACTACTCCAAGATTGCTCCTGCATTTAACGAGGAGATTTCCGAGCTGCACAAGACCGAGCCGTACGTATACGGCCAGATGATCGCCGGCAAGGACGCAGGACGCTTCGGAGAGGGCAAGAACTCCTGGCTCAGCGGTACCGCCGCCTGGAACATGGTAGCCATCTCGCAGTACATCCTCGGCATCCAGCCCGACTTCGACGGCCTCACCATCAATCCTTCCATCCCGAAGGCTTGGGACGGCTTCGTGGTAACCCGCAAGTTCCGCGGCGGCAACTACACCGTCAAGGTCAGCAACCCGAAGCACATCTCCCAGGGCGTAGCCTCCATGATTGTGGACGGCAAGCCCGTAGAAGGCAACCGCGTGCCGGTGCTCGGCGCCGGTGACCATGTCATCGAGGTTGTGATGGGCTGATCGGCTTAGCGCCGTTGAGGTTGTGATGGGCTGATCGGCTTAGCGCCGTTGAGGTTGTGATGGGCTGATCGGCTTAGCGCCGTTGAGGTTGTGATAGCCTGATCCGGATTTCGCACGCCGGAGTCACACCCCTGATTACAACAAGAATTCAACAATGACTTACCATACCGCCCAGACCCTGTTTTCCCGGTCTGGGCGGTATTCATTCTTCCCGCTTGGGCATGCCGCACCGCCTGTTGTCCCACTTTTATTTTCAGGCGGTGCATCAGTTTAATATTCAAGCTTCATCGCACCGCCCAAGCTGCAAAAACAAATCTCAGGCGGTATAATTCTATGTGATAACACGCTATATAAAAATTTCCGTGCAAACTTCTTTCTAACAATACCGCCCAAAAGAAAAAAAGCGGATATCGGCGGTGCGGGACAAGCAGAAAGCAGGAAGAGACGCTACTCATCAAGAAAAAACACCGCTCAGACGTGCCATTCCTATCTGAGCGGTGTGTAATTCGGTTATTAACCACCTGTAATAAAACAGGTATCTCCGCCGAACTTCTATTCAGTTCGGCTTCTCAGTTGCCTCCGTTTCCGGCATCTCCGCCGTTTCCGCCGTTATCAGCGTTTCCGCCGTTCCCGCCGTTATCAGCGTTTCCGCCGTTTCCGGCATCTTCCGTCCACCAGGGCTTCAGGAGAATGTTCATGTCGCATTTCTTCGGCACACCGTTGACCTTGCCCTCGCTGGTGTACTGCCAGATCTGGAAGTCGTAGCGGTAGGTAACCTTGTCGCTGTAGGAAGCAAACCAGAACGGTACGTCGGCAAATTCATCGCGGTTGACGTTCATGATGGACCAGTTCGTGCTGGCGTAAACCATCGGCGTATAGCCGGCTTCCTTGATGCGGTTGACAAACGCCTTGGTCACCGCCGTCCGCTGCTCGCGGCTGATGCTGTTGCCGCGCGGGCCGTTGGCAAGCTTCGGATAGTTGTCGGGATCCCATTTTTCGGTGTCGAAGACAATGGGCCAATTGACGTCGTAGCCCTTGATGAAGTCCAGACAGAACTCCGCCTCGGCGATGCCCTCCGCCTCTGTGATGGCCTGCGTGCAGAAATAAACGCCGACGTCGAGGCCGTTCTCAATGGCGCCCTTTAAGTTGGCCGCCGCAGTCTTATCGGTCTCCAGCGTTCCCTCGCCCGGTCCGCGGTAACCCACGCGGATGAATGCGAAGGTGATGCCTGCGTCCTTAACCTTCTTCCAATCGATAGTGCCGTCATGCTCCGAGACATCGATACCCATGCGGCTCACGATCTTTCCGTTGTCATCGGCATAGTAGCGGAAGCCCGTCTCGTCCTTCCAGTAATGGTCCTTATCGAAAAGGTAGCTGTGCTTCGCAACGCGCCGGTACTCCGGAAGGTACAGCTTCTCGCCGTTGCCGTTACCCAAAACCACGGGGTTCTCAATATAGTAACTGGAGGGCGTGTTCACGCCGTTGAAATCCATATCGTTGTAGTTGAAGCTCACGTAGGCGCCGACGGTCGCGTCCGTCACGCGCAGTCTGCCCTGGTTCGGCAGGATCGTGCAGGTGATCTCGCCGTAGTACTCGCCTTCCTTCGCGTACAGAGGCGAGCTCAGCTGGAAGCCGTCCTCCGTGATCTCGCAGGAGAACTGCTGCCCGCACTGAAGCACATTTTTCCCGGGGCTCACAATCTTCTCCCGAACTTCGTCGGAAGCGGAAAATGTATACTGCATCCCATGGCCCGTCGTCAGCACCACCGTTTTGTCCGCGTCGGGCGCCGTGGGATCCGCATGATTGCCGATGGAGAGACCGACCCAGTTGCGGACCGCGTCGAAAACGTCCTGCTCGCGGCCGACGTTCATCATCCCCGGCTCCAGCACCACCACCGACATGGGCACATCGGGCTGCTCGCGCACAAAGAGAACGTACTTCGTTCCGCCCATGACCGTCGGCTCGGGAGTGAGCACGTTCCAGTCATCCGCCAGGGAGTAGGGCACCTGGAAGTCGATCATCTGGGACGTCGTCATCCAGCAGCTGTACTCGCCCTTGGCCGCATCCTCCTTGGAATCGTACTCGTTGCGGTACAGAAGAGAAAACTCGGGCGTTCCGCTCTCCCCATAGGAAAATGCAACGTACTCCTTGCCCATGACCTTGGTTAAGGACGCTTTGTATTTGCTGTTCGAAGCGTTGTAGGCGGCGATCTTCTCGTCGACCTTCTCCACCACGCGGAAGGACTTCGCCGGATTGTCCGACGAATTCCCCGACTCGCCTCCGCCGCTGTTCTTATTACGGATCGTGATCCAGAGCACCACGCCGAGAACGCAGACGATGGTGGCGGCAACGAGGGTCAGGACCATCCAGAACTGTTTCTTTCCGTACAGCTTCTGGTTCTGCTCGTCCAGCTCGTCGCGCTCCTCCTCGAGCTCGCGGAACGTCCGCTTGCCCGACTGGGTCTGCAACATCAGTTCCTCGATGTCGTAGCCGCGCTCGTACGCTTCCTGCTCCTGTTTTTCGTTATCCAACATGAACTTTCCTCTCTTCCCGGGCTGTTTTTCGGAAAATGCCCTGCATCCCCGAACTTTTGTCCTGCGCGCACCCGGTCGCACAACACGATTTCAGTATACCAATTTCCCGCCGAAAAGACAACAATAATCCCGACAGTTGCGTCTTCGTATTTTCCTCTTGACAACCATCGCGCCCCATGGTTATAATGTCGCCAAGACAAAGCGATGACGGGAAGAAGTACCGTTCCGACGAACCTACAGAAAGCAGCCGGTGGATGAGAGGCGCAGGGGACACGAGCGGGAATACATCCCCGAGCAGCGCACCGAACGCGGGCAACCGCCAGTAGGCTGCGACGGCTTGCCGCCGTTACACGGCAGAGTATTATCGGAGAGTTTCCGGCTGCGCCAAAACGCGACGGGCTGCTCGCATTTTCCGCGATACTCACAAAGGTCTCGGGCGTGAGCCCGCGGCGAAGAAAGGTGGTAACACGAGCGCGCCCTCGTCCTTTTCGATAGGATGAACGGGCGCTTTACTAGTTTTAGGAGGATATAACAATGAAAATCTACGAAGAACTTCAGGCCCGCGGCCTCATCGCGCAGGTCACGGACGAAGAGACGGTGCGCAACCTCGTCAACGAGGGCAAGGCGACCTTCTACATCGGCTTCGACCCCACGGCGGACAGCCTTCATGTGGGCCACTTCATGGCTCTGTGCCTGATGAAGCGCCTGCAGATGGCGGGCAACAAGCCCATCGCCCTCTTGGGCGGCGGAACCGGTATGATCGGCGACCCTTCGGGCAAGACCGATATGCGGAAAATGCTCACCAAGGAGCAGATCGCGCACAACATCGAGTGCTTCAAGAAGCAGATGGCACGGTTTATCGACTTTTCCGACGGCAAGGCTCTGATCGTCAACAACGCCGACTGGCTTTTGGACCTCAACTACGTGGAGCTTCTCCGCGAGGTGGGACCTCATTTTTCGGTCAACCGCATGCTTACGGCCGAGTGCTACAAGCAGCGCATGGAGAGAGGTCTTACGTTCCTTGAGTTCAACTACATGATCATGCAGAGCTACGACTTCTACAAGCTCTTCCAGGATTACGGCTGCAACCTGCAGTTCGGCGGCGACGACCAGTGGAGCAACATGCTGGGCGGCACGGAGCTCATCCGGAGAAAGCTCGGCAAGGACGCTTCCGCCATGACCATCACGCTGCTTCTCAACTCCGAGGGCAAGAAGATGGGCAAGACCGAGAAGGGCGCGGTGTGGCTGGATCCCGAGAAGACGACGCCGTACGAGTTCTACCAGTACTGGAGAAACGTGGCAGACGCCGACGTTCTCAAGTGCATCCGCATGCTCACGTTCCTGCCTCTCGAGCAGATCGACGCAATGTCCGACTGGGAGGGCAGCAAGCTGAACGAGGCGAAGGAGATCCTTGCATTCGAGCTCACGAAGCTCGTACACGGCGAGGATGAGGCTGTAAAGGCACAGACCGCCGCACGCGCTGTGTTCGGCGCGGGCAACGCCGACGAGGCTCCTGAGGCACCGATCGGTGAGGATGCATTTACCGACGGCTCCGTCGATCTCATCTCGATCATGGTGGCCGCTGGACTTGCGACCAACCGTTCCGACGCCCGCCGCAACATCGAGCAGGGCGGCGTCACGGTGGACGGCGAGAAGGTCACCGACTTCAAGGCGACCTACACGAAGGAGCAGATTGCCGCAGGTATCGTTGTGAAGCGCGGCAAGAAGAACTTCAAGAAGATCGTGCTGGGCTGAGCCGCAACGGTTGCAACTTTGCCCCGGTAGTGATACAATAACAGAGCGAACCGCCGCGGTCTGCGAGGCCGCGGCGATTTTTGTGTGAAAGACCCCTGCCTGCAACAACGGGCCGGGGCAGCTTCGGGGAGGATTGTACCATGAGTTCAGGCACCGGCGATGTCAGCCTCTGCACAACCGAAACCGCATCGAACGGGAAGGAGCGCTACTCCTTTCTCGAGTTCATCTATATCTTTTTCTTCTTCGCCATCGCGGGCTGGATCTGGGAATGCAGCCTCTATCTGATCCGCGACCACGTCCTCGTGAACCGCGGCACGAAATACGGCCCCTGGGTCCCGATCTACGGCTACGGCGGCATCCTGGTAATCCTGCTTCTGTACCGGTTCCGCCACAGCAAGCTCCGCGTGTTTTTATACGGCATCATCATCTCCACCGTTTTTGAATATCTCACAAGCGTCGTTCTGGAGTACGGCCTGAACGTGGTCTACTGGGATTACTCGGACGACCCCTTCAACCTATGCGGCCGCATCTCTTTGGTCAGCTCCCTTGCCTTCGGCGTCTTCAGCCTCTTAGGGACCTACCTCTTCGCACCGGCCGCCGTCTGGATCGCACGCCGGATGCCGCCGAAGACACGACGCATCGTCGCCATCGTCCTGTGCTGCCTTTACGGCCTCGACATCATAGCCTGCGCAATCTTCGGGTTCAACCCCGCTTCAAGCCTGTAGAGGCCTCTTGATCACCCGGAAAAATGATCACTCGGAAAATGTACACATAGTTAAGGCCGGAGAAACCGCTTTGGTTCTCCGGCCTGTTTTGTTTTGTCTTGTGAAAATTCTTTACTGCTTCTCAATCACGTTCGGCACGATATCCTTCACGTCGTCCACGATGATCGTGCAGAGGTCTTCCTCGCTGGGGTTCTTGATGCCGACGACGCGGGTTGCGTGGTTCGTGATGGCCTTCTCAAGGAAGTTTCGGACCTCACGGGCGTTCGCAAAATTCTCCGCCTGGGTCTTGAGGCAGTTGTCGAAGTACTCGATGGCAGCCTGACGGGCTTCCGGCGAAAGCTTGTAATCCTTTCCGCTGCACATGCCCTCCAGGATCTTGATGAGCTGCTCGGGCGAGTAATCGTCGAAACGGATGTACTTGTTGAAGCGGGACTTGAGACCCGGGTTCGAGTCAAGGAACTCGTCCATGGGTTCCTCGTAGCCGGCCACGATGACGATCAGGCGGTCGCGGTTGTCCTCCATGGCCTTCAGAAGCGTGTCAACCGCCTCCTGGCCGAAGTCGTTCTCGCCTTTGCCGACATTTAACGTGTACGCCTCGTCGATGAACAGCACGCCGTCCATCGCCTTGTCGATGACTTCCTGGGTCTTGATGGCCGTCTGGCCGACATAGCCGCACACCAGACCGCCGCGGTCCACCTCGATGAGCTGGCCGCCCTTCAAAACGCCGAGGCCCTGGAAAATCTTGCCGAGCAACCGGGCCACGGTGGTCTTGCCGGTACCGGGGTTGCCGTAGAAAACCATATGCTTGCTGATGTCCGCCGTCTTCATGCCCTTGGACTCACGCATCTTCTGAACGCGGATGAGATCCACGATGCCTGCGATATCCTTTTTCACGCGGTCGAGACCGATGAGGGAGTTGAGGCTTTCCATCAGCTTGTCGACATTTTCCTGATCGCTGGGATCCACAACCTTGCGCTCCACGAGCATGGGCTTCGCCTTGATCAGCTTGAAGTTGCTTGTATAGAAGACGCCGTACTCCTTCAGGAAATTCTCCAGCATGGTGATGTACTGCGTCATGCGGTTGGTTTCCTTCTCGCCGGCGTTGTCCTTCGTCGCGAGGATGTGCTCTGCGAAGAGCTTGTAGGTATCTGCAAGAATCTGGGCGTTCTGGTACTTGTTCGGATCGTTGCCGATCTTCTTGCCCGCGTCGGCAAGGATGAAATACTTCATCGCCTTGGGACGGGTCGAACCGTAGGTTCCGCCCTGTGCGGCAATCCGGCGGCGCATGTCCGTCACTTCCTCCGCCCGCATCTTGATCTGCAGCGTATCCTTGATGAGGTCCTGCTCCTCCTGAGTGATGATCCCGTCCGCGTCCGCAAGATAGAGGGCGAACTCCATCATTTCCCGATGAAGCAGCACTTTAAGCGGCATGCTCAAAGCGAGCACGCCGCCGATGTTTAATCTACTGATTGTCATGCAGATGGAATCGCAGATTGCCATCAATTCCTGCAATGTTTTTTCCAATGACTGTTCCTCCGTTGCCGGAATTGGTTTTCATTCAACTTACTGGAGCACACGCACCTTCAACACGCCGTCCAAAGCCGAGAGTTTCGAGACGATCGCAGCCTCGTCGACCTTGCCACACACATCCAAAACGCTGTATGCGAAGTCTCCTCTGCTCTTGTTGTACATATTCTCGATGTTGATGCCCGCAACCGCCGAGGTGAACTGCGAGAGCATGTTCGGAACGTTTCTGTGAAGAACGCAGATACGGCTTGCCACGCGGCATACGCCTGCATCCAGCATCGGGAAATTCACCGAGTTGATGATGTTTCCGTGCTCCACATACTCGCGAAGTTCGCGGACTGCCATAACTGCACAGTTGTCCTCGGACTCCTGGGTCGAAGCGCCGAGATGAGGGATCGCGATAACGCCCTTCATGCCGGCCGTCTTAGCATTCGGAAAATCGGTGATGTACTTCGCAACCTTGCCCGAAGCCAAAGCAGCTTCCATGGCGTCGTCGTCCACCAGAAGGTCACGTGCGAAATTCAGTATGATGACGCCGTCCTTCATCGTAGCGATGGTGTCAGCGTTGATCATCTTCTTCGTGTCGTCAAGAAGCGGCACATGAACCGTGATGTAATCGCACTCCTGGAAAATCTCCTCGCGGCTGTTCACATGGATGACGCTGCGGGAAAGCTTCCACGCATTTTCCACCGAGATGTAAGGGTCGCAGCCGTAAACGGTCATGCCGAGAGCGGTGGCTGCATTTGCAACCAGAACTCCGATGGCGCCGAGGCCGATGACACCGAGCTTCTTGCCCTGGATCTCCTTGCCTGCGAACTGTCCCTTGCCTTTCTCAATGAGCTTGGCAACGTTCTCGTCATCCTTGATGGTCTGTACCCAGTTGATACCGCCGAGGATGTCGCGGGAGGTAAGGAGAAGGCCTGCCATAACAAGCTCCTTCACGCCGTTCGCGTTAGCGCCCGGGGTGTTGAAGACAACAACGCCTTTCTCAGCAAGCTTATCAAGCGGAATATTGTTTACGCCGGCACCTGCTCTTGCAACTGCAAGGAGGTTGTCGCCGAACTCCATCTCATGCATTGCGGCACTGCGCACAAGGGCGACATCCGCGTCCGCAAAATTGTCGGTCTGCTCGTAAGCAGCGCCGAACTCGTCCAAACCGATCTTCGCGATCGCATTCAAGCAATTATATTTCATTGTATTTTCCTCCGTGGTCTCAGGCGTTCTCCGCCTCAAACTTCTTCATGAACTCCACAAGCTTCTCAACGCCCTCGATCGGCATAGCGTTGTAGATAGACGCGCGCATACCGCCGACGCTTCTGTGTCCCTTGAGGTTCACGAAGCCTGCCTCGGTAGCCTCCTTGATGAACTTCGCATCGAGATCGGCGTCGCCGGTCACGAACGGAACGTTCATAAGGGAGCGGGAGTTCTTCTCGACAGTGCCCTTGAAGAGTTTGCTCTGGTCAAGGAAATCATAGAGGATAGCTGCCTTCTTCTCGTTGCGCTCCTTCATAACCTCAAGTCCGCCCTGCTTCTTGAGCCACTTGAAGACCTTGCCGCAGATATAGATGCCGTAGCAAGGAGGAGTGTTGTAGAGGGAATCATTGTCCGCATGGGTCTTGTACATAAGCATCGTAGGGGTGCCCGGAAGCACATCCTCGGTGATGAGATCCTCACGGATGATAGCGATGACAACGCCGGCAGGTCCGATGTTCTTCTGTGCGCCGCCGTAAATGACTGCGTACTTGGAAACGTCCATCGGCTCACTCAGGAAGCAGGAGGATACGTCAGCAACGAGATCCTTGCCCTTGGTGTTCGGGAGCGTCTTGAACTTCGTACCGTAAATGGTGTTGTTCTCGCAGATATACACATAGTCCGCATTGTCGTCGATCGGAAGATCGGAGCAATCCGGAATATAGGAAAATGTCTTGTCTTCACTGGAAGCAACGCACTTGGCATCGCCGAACTTCTGAGCCTCCTTGAAGGCTCTCTTTGCCCACTGGCCGGTCACGATGTAATCCGCAACCTTGTTCTTCATCAGGTTCATCGGGATCATTGCAAACTGCAGATGAGCACCGCCCTGCAGGAACAGCACCTTGTAGTTGTCCGGGATGTTCAAAAGATCCCGGAGATCCTGCTCTGCGTCCTTGATGATCTTGTCAAATACTTTGGAGCGATGGCTCATCTCCATAACGGACTGACCGCTCCCCTGGTAATCCAGCATCTCTGCTGCAGCCTCGCGCAGCACCTCCTCCGGCAGTACGGCCGGACCTGCAGAAAAGTTATACACTCTTCCCATGGTTTAGTACCTCCTAAATAGAATATATCGTGTCCGCATAAGCGGAAAAAATGGTAAGCGGTTCCTCCCCGGGAGAAGAAACTATCTTCCTCAGGGCCGCTTACCAATCATTCTATACCCGCGCACGCGCTAAGTCAAGCATTGTTATTCTTTCGTTGAAGTGTCCGACGTGGAATCAACCGGCATTCACATAGACCCAATACAGGACAAGAACCGTATTCTCATTCTCCCCCTGCATGACCCAGATTCCCTCCTTTACCGAACGGTATTCCGGCAGGGCAACGTAATGGACCAACGACCATGAATCGATCAACCGGTCTCTCTCTTCACCGGAGAACAGTTCTCCGATAAATCCTACCGGAAACACAGACGTCGACGCGCCCTCCTGATTCCACCCCCGTTTTGTCAGTTCGGCCTTCGCCTTCTTCCATTCCTCTGCGGAGATCTCCAGCCTTGCCGCAAACCTTGACCCGCTGTTTCCCGAGCTCTCTTTTACCACACTGTCTTCCGGGAAGCTTTCCGCATACAGTGACCACAAAACTTTCTTTTCAATATTCCCCAACGGTCCCGGCGTCGCCCCGGTACTCTCCGTCGGAGTCGGCGTGAGTTCTTTCTCCGAAGACGATGATTTTTTTGGAAACCCCCAGATCATCATCAGCGGCAAAACCATGCACACCAGAACAAGACTCATCCTTACCACGCCTAAGCGGAGCCTCTCCTTCTCCGTCATCCGTATTCACCTCCCCCGTTAACCTGCTTCCCCGTCTGCATTCTTCCGTCTTCGTCCCCTACCGCAACTCACACACAATTACCATAGGCCCGTCCTTGCTGAGGGCTCTCTCCAGCGCCTTGCGGGCATCCTCGCGGGTGGCCACGCGCACCGCAGGAACCCCGAGGGCCTCGGCAATCTTCACGTAATCCGCATGGTCCTCAAAGCTTGTCTGGTAGTAGCGGTCGTTGTAATACACGTGCTGCCAGTGGCGCACCATCTCAAGACCGTGGTTGTCGCACACGATCTCCACGATCGGCAGGCGATACTTCGCCGCCACCGAAAGCTCATTCATGTTCATTCGGTAGCACCCGTCGCCGGCCACGTTGATAACGCGGGTATGCGGGCATCCGAAGGCAGCGCCGATGGCCGCGGGAAGGCCGTAACCCATGGTACCGAGACCGCCGGAGGTCAGCAGCTGGCGCGGGCTGTGCACGCGGTAGTTCTGAGCGACATCCATCTGATGACGCCCGACTTCCGTGGTAATGATACAGTTGCCTCCTGTCAGATCGTCAAGCAGGAGCGCCATCCACTGCGACGTGAGCGCCGTCGTGGAACGGTCGTTATAGATTTCCGCGCGCTCCGCAAGGTCGCCTGCGAAACGCTTTTTGTTCATGGCCATCCAGGTGGCATGGGTCGCCGCAGGAATCTCCGGCAGAAGCGCCGTGAGCACCTCCTTCACATCACCCACCGCATATGCGGCCGTCTCAATATTCTTGTCAATCTCCGCCGCATCGATATCGATCTGTAAAATGCTCGCCTGGGAGCACCAGTCGGGCTTGTTGTCCGTCACGCGCTCGCTGAACCGCACGCCAAGGGCGATCAGGCAGTCGCACTCCGCGATGGCCGCATTGGCCGCCTTCGTGCCGTGGGTTCCCACCATGCCGAGGTACCGCTCGCCGGTTCCGCTGTACACGCCCTTGCCCATCAGCGTCTCGCACACCGGCGCGTCGATCTTCTCCGCAAGCGCGGCAACTTCTTCCTCCGCACCGGAGATCACACAACCGCCGCCCACCAGGAGAAGCGGTCTCTTTGCTTTTCGTAAAATGCTGCGGAACGCCTTGGCGGTGGCTGTTTTCGCCGCAACACCGGACTCAGCGCTCCACACGGAAGCGTCCTCGTTTCCGTCCGCCGAGAGCACGCGCCCGTCGTGGTTCTCGTCCGCCCGCTTGCTCTTCTCGTAGGCAAGCTGCATCTCGTCGGTCCACTCCGCGGTGGTCACGTCGCGGGCGATGTCCACAAGGACCGGCCCGGGCCGTCCGCCCGCCGCAATCGCGTACGCCGCGTCCATCACGCCGCGCAGCTCGTGGATGTCCTTCACAAGGAAGTTATGTTTGGTGATCGGCAGGGTGATGCCGAAAATGTCAATCTCCTGGAAGCTGTCGCGCCCGATGGCATCCACCGTCACGTTGCAGGTGATCGCGATGATCGGCACGCTGTCCATCATTGCCGTGGCGATGCCCGTCACCAGGTTGGTGGCGCCGGGGCCGCTTGTAGCCATGCACACGCCGACTCGGCCGGTAGCCCTCGCGTAGCCGTCCGCCGCATGCGCCGCGCCCTGCTCGTGGGCCGTCAGCACGTGCCGGACCGCCGTCTGCCGGTACATTGCGTCATAGAGCGCAAGATTGGTCGCGCCGGGGTAGCCGAACACAAGGTCCGTGCCGTGCTCCCGCAGACATTGAATCACCAGATCACTGCCGTTCATGTGCATGAATCTCCTTTCTGTCTCAGTCCTCATTGTTACGGGTCAACTCACTCCGCCGGGAATCCGTCTCCGCGCCGCGTCAGTCCTCTGAATTCTCTTCTTCCGCGCCGCTCCAGTCGACAATCTTTATGTAGTCGCCCCAGAGTTTTTCCGCAACTTTATATATTCTCGAGTAGGAAAATGATTTGCCGTTGCTGTACTTGGTACACCCGTGCTGCTTGGCGAGCTCCTCCGTGTAGTCCTGCAGGGCGTACACGCGGTAGGTCTTGCCCTGACGGGTTCTACCCTGGTTGCCGAGCTTGTCGCTGCAGTACTCCCAGTGGTTGATGATCGGGATGATGGTGCCCTCCCGCAGGTAGCACTGGTCGCCGTCCTTGTAGAATTCCAGGTACGCCATGCCCTCGACGTTGCAGTCCGCCTCCTTGAAGTTGGAGATGAAGTTGCCAAGGGAGTAGTATACGACCATCTTGTGCCCGTCCGCACCGGTAAGCCACTCCATGGTCTGTCCGATGTGCGGATGCGCGCCGACCACGGCATCAACGCCGCACTCGAGGAAAATCTTCGTAAACTTCTTTTGGGTGGAATTGAGCTCATCCATCGCGTATTCCTCGCCCCAGTGCGGGAACACCACGACAAAGTCCGCCATCTCCTTCGCCCGGGCGATATCGCTGCGCACGCGGTCCTCCTTGAGGAGATCCACGCTGTACGGTGCCTCCTCGGTGGCCGACTTCTTGTTCAACCCGTAAGTGTAGTTCAAAAGCGCGATGCGGATGCCGTATTTTTCGACGACCGTGATCTTGTTCTGATCCTCGACGCTGTCATGAATGCCGAGAAGCGTCACGTCCGGGTAGTTGCTGCGCCAGAACTCAATGGACTTCTGTACCGCCTTGTACCCGTAGTCGGAGGTGTGGTTCGTCGCCATCGTGATGATGTTGAAGCCGGCCTTCACAAGCTCGTGGCCGACCTCGTCCGGCGTGTTGAAGGAAGCGTATCCGTGGTAGGAGCCCCACATTTGCCGGTTGCCGAAGTATTTCTCCTCCCAGCTGTCGCCGACGTAACCCTCGTCGCCGCCGAGGGGCGTCTCCTGGTTCACGACCGCGAAATCCGCCATCTGAACGTATTTTTTGATGTAATCGTAATTGTGGCTGAAGTCAAAGGTCTTGTCCTCACGGTTGTAACCGTCCTCCAGCAAATACCAGTCGTAGAGGTTGTCGCCCACCGCAACCATGCTCACAAAATTCGGCATCGGCGTCGGCGTGGGCGTGGGTGAAGGACTCGGAGTCGGTGACGGGCTCGGGCTGGGCGTCGCTGTGGCACCCTTCGGCGTGGGCGAGGTGGTTACCGTATTCGGGCCGTCGCCGCCGCGCTTCGGGCCGATCACGCCGGCCAAAACCAGTCCGCACACGATCAGGAGGCAGACCGCCACTCCGGCCAGGAACAGGATTATCCGCCTCTGCTGCTTCTTGCGCTTTTTATACCTCAGGTACTGCGCCCTTGTCATCTTGGTTGCCAAAGTTTCTTTTCCTCCGAGTTCGTAAAATCCTCTCCGTGCCCACCGTTTGGCCTAAGCCAGCCCGGGCTTACACGGTTTTCCGTCAAGCCGGCGATAGTGGAAGTACAGTTCCTCCGTCGCCAGCGCCATTTTCGTGATCGCAAAATCCCGCCCGTGGGGGTAGGTGTACCAGGTGTCCTCGAGGGTGTTCAGGTCCACGCAGTCGCCGAATTTGCCGAGGTATTCGTACTCGATATGCACCGAGTACTGCATCTTCGCCTTGATCTCCATGGAAAATGGATTGCCCTCGTCGTCGGTCCCGCTCACGTGGAAACCGTCCATATCGTGGCGCATGGTGCCGTTCCCGAGCCGCACGAATTTCTTCGCGTTGGGCAGCGAGTCCACATGCACCTCAAGGTCTCCAGAGCTATACGTCCCGGCCTCGACCTCCGCACGCACGTTGGCGCGCTCCCACTCATACCAGTCGGGAATATGCGTAAAATGAGGCTTCTTCGCCGAGGCATCCGCTGCCGCAACATTTTCCGACGCGCCTTCCGACGCATCCCGGCTCAGCTCCCCGAGGGGGCTCATGGTCCAGCTGGCGCCGCAGGCCTCGCAGAACAGCTTCGTTCCCTTGCTGTTCATGCGGAATTCCGTGCCGCAGGCGGTGCACTGGTATAAAACCTTGTGCAGGCCTTCCGCGCGGCCCTCGTATTTCGTCGCGATCCCGCGCTCCTTCTGCCACGCAAAATCATCGTACTGAAACATCTCAACAATCTTTTTATTGACCTCGTCAACCGAAGCCTCCGCCAGCTCCTCGGGCGTGAAGATGCAGGTCATCTCCGCCTCCGTGGGCTTGATCCCGCGGTCGTGCAGGTTCCAGAACGGCGAGTTTGCATGGTGCCCGTGACAGATCATCGTCACCACCGGCACCTTCAGGAGCTTGCATAATTTGCCGAGGGATTCCGGCAGCACAGCCGTCGTCCCGCACAGGGAGTAGCGCGCCTCCGGATAGATCACGGCGACGTCCCCGTTCTTGATAACCTGATGCAGCTGGCGCACCAGGACGATATCATTCGTAAACTTGCGCTTGCATATGCAGCCGACGTTGCGCAGTAGCTTCTCGCGGCCGATAAATCCGTCGATCGCCACGACATAGTTCGCACGCGTCGGGAAGATCGCCTTCGTAGCCACCTTAAAGTCGAGAAATGCATTGTGATTACACAGCAGCACGTACGGCGGCCTCAGCCCCTCCGTGCGCACCTTCGTGATCTTTGCGCGGTGCTTCCACACGTCCGGAAGACTCAGCAGGATCGTGATCGGCCGAAGATACCACTTCGTCCTCACCGGCGGCTTCGCCATGTCGAACCGTTCAAAATTTTTGCAATCCATCGCGGCGGCACCTCGCATTTTCCGTGCCCGTATTCAAAGGGCACAAATATACTTACTTATCATACCATAGAACCCCCGTCACGGCAAGACCTGAGAAGGCGGCGAAAAAAGGAGGACGGAATCGTTACCCGGATACCCCATACCCCGCTCCATCCACTTTTACTTCGCTGAAAAGTTTCAGCGAAGCGAAATACATCTTTTTATGTTTCCAATTGTCGTCTATCGGTTTTTCCAGTATAATACCAATGTCTCTACACCACGCGTAAAACATTTGGAAGTGTCCAATTCAATTCCAACGGAGGAAAATAATGGGCGAGCCTGTATACCTGAAATCATCGGACAAGCCGATCACGGCGGTCCGCTTCAACTACGACAAATTCGCCGGGACGCAGTTCGAGATGCGGACCTACACCACCGGCATCGGCAGCGACGGCGGCGACATCGAGATGTACAAGCGCATGGGACCGAACAACTACACCGGCCACCGGAAGGAAGGCACCATCCGCATGAACGCGGAGCAGGTGAAGCGGCTTTTCGAGATCCTGGACGGCTATGACCTGGAGGCCTGGACTCATCTTCCGAGAGGGGGCGCCGGTTACAGCCCGACCCGCAGCCTGATGGTGTTCAGCGGTGAGGAGATCGTCTACGACATCATGTGGAACGCCCCGTTCCCGAAGACCATTCCGCCGCTTCACGACATCATGTACTGCGACCTCTTCAACCTTTTCAACGGTATCATCGACGAGACCGATGGCTGGGAGGAAGTCCGCGGCGCGACCGTCCCGGACCCCCGTGAAGAGCCCGCGTACAAGGAACGCACCATCACCTGGTTCGGCGAGGAGCGCCGCCTGGTGCTTGGCACCGGCGTTGGATACGCGGACGGTCAATATGCCGACATCGACTACGGTGATCTCCACTGGTGGGAGGAAGAAGGATTTGTCGGGCGCTGGGTTTTGGATCGTTACCGCCCGGAGGACGAACTTCCGTCCTACAACTCGCTTACTCATATGGGCAGTGAGATCCCGCAGCCCCGCATGTCCCCGGACATGATGCGGATGGGATTTGTGGGGGGCGGAATGCCCGGAGGCATGGGAATGGGCATGCCGGGACTTGCAGCGCAAACCGGTATGGGAATGCCCGCTGCCCCGACACCGACCGAAGAGCCTGTCAAAGAGCCCTTTGCGGAACTCATTGTAAATACGGACGGCACACTCCGCCTCACCCTCGGCGAGTCCGTTTGGACCGGCCATGTCGACCCGAAGCGAAGCGTCATCAACTACGTCTACCTCTACATCAACCGTGAAAGCGACGGCGCCGGCAGACGCTGCGATTGTACCCTGCTGCGCGAGCAGTCCTACGAGCGGATCGTCATCTCCGCACGCCCCGGCCCCGTGCCGACCACGCAGTTTTCCGCGATTCACGTGTGCCTCAAGAAGGTGGAGTGAACAAAAAAGGGACCCTATCTCAAGAGTCCCTAAAAAACAAAATCAACTTGCCTCGGCATCGGAACTGCTGCTTTTTGCCATTTCCGATGCCCCGACACTACATTACACGCGCTCCACATGCAGCAGCATCTGCTTGTCGTGGTAGGTGGCCGGATCATCCGAGCCCACGCCCCGGAAGTCCTTGCCGAAGATGTCATAGAAATTGGTCTTCACCTTGAACTCCGGCAGGCGGCCGATGACCTTGTCGCCGTCCCAAAGGAGGGAGGAGTTGATGACGATGGTCATGTCACCCTTCTGGTCCAGCTGGCTGCGGGTGTAATCAATCGGAATGACCGCAAGACGGCCGTCGAGAAGCTCACGGATGGTCTTGTCGCTGCGGCGGATGCGGACGTTCATGCCGCCGGGGTAAGTGAGATCCCCGAAATTACGGCCGGCGGTCTTCGTGTGGGGCACGCCGTATTTGTCGGCGACGCGCTTGTCGGAATAGCCGGTCTTGATGACGCCGTTCTCGATCAGGAGAAGCTTGTCGCCCGGGATCACACAGCCTTCGCCGTCCCAGAAGCGGGTGTACCAGGATTCCTTGTCGGTGGCGTCGTGCTCCAGGGTGAAGGAGTCGGCGAATACCTTCTCGCCGAGTTTGCCGGAGAGCCGGGAGTTGCCGAGGGACATTTCCTCCGCGTCGAGTTCGCTGACGAGGGAGCCGGCGAAGCCGTAGTACTGCATATCCAGGATGACGTCCTCGGGAATCTCGGCGACGGTGTCCCATTTGCCGAGGTAGAGGTCCGCCATCTCGCGGAACTTCGTGCCGTCGTCGGGCGTGCGCATATTGAACTCGAAGTCACCGTCCATAATGTTCTTGCTGTCCTTGTGCTTGAACATGATGCCGACGCCTACGGACGCGTCACTGTTGGAATAGTCGGCCCCGAGGTCATTCGTAAAGGTGTCGGTCTGGCGCGTCGTGGTGAATTTGCCGGAAAATGTGAATTGCGGGTAGTTGTCCGTCAGATACTTCATGTACTCCTCGGCAAGAGCCATCAATTCGCCTGCGGAAAATTCGGTCTCGGAGAGATCGCGGAAGCGGGTGCTGCCGGCCTCGGGCGAGAACGGGTAAGGTCTTGCGCGCTCCGGATCGGCCTGCGCCTTCGCGTATCCCTCCTCGTCACTGACCGTTCCGATGCAGTGGAAAATGCCGACTTTGCCGTCTTCGTACACGCGGTACGAACTCTCGTCCAGATTGAGGCGCTCGAAGGCTTTCGGCTTATTTTCCTCATAACTCATAGTGTTGACTTCACAGTGTGTGCCGTGTTTTTCTTTGATTGCTGCCATAGTAATTCCCCCCTTAGCTTACCTGTAACTTCTTGACGCGGATGGTGGGACCGCCGGCGGAAACCCGCGCGCCCTGACCCAATTTCCCGCAATAGTACGTGTCAAACAGTTCGAAATCGGAACCGACGCGGTCGATGTCGAAGAGTGTCTGGAACACCGAGCCCGTGACCATGCGGACGCGCAGCGGCTCGCAGATTTTGCCGTCGCGGATCCGATAGCAGATGACCGGGTTGAGGACGAAGGTCGAGTTGCCGGTGCCGTTGCTGACCATGTAGACGTAGATGCCGTCCTTCGTGTCGGCGATGATGTCGTCGAAGGAATCCGTGCCGCCTTTCATGAAGGTGTTGGTCATGCGGACCAGCGGCCGCATTCTGTAGTCCTGGGCACGGCTGTTGCCGGTCAGCTCCTCGCCGAGGACCGATGCCGAGTTGGAATCATGCAGGCGTCCGGTGAGCACGCCTTCCTTGATCAGCCAGGTCTCGCGGGCCCTGGTACCCTCATCGTCGTAAGGGATGTAACCGTGGTTCGGCATATCGCCGCTGTCGCAGATGGACACGAGCTCCGAACCTACTTTCTTGCCCATCACCCACTCGTCGCGAAGGGTCTTGTCGTTCAGCATGAAGTCCGCCTCGCTCTTGTGGCCGAAGCTCTCATGGGCGAACATTGCCGTGGTGATCGGCGAGAGAATGCAGGTGTATTCGCCGGGCTCCACATCCACCGCGTTTGCAATATAATCGACGAGACGGTCGCGCTCGGAAAGGAACTCCTGCTCGTGGCCGTAGAGGTCCTCCGGCATCATTCCGAAGAAGTTCTTGCCGCCGCCCATGGGCTCGCCGTTGTTACCGAAAGACATGTATACGTTGAGGCTGCAAAGCTGGTAATCCCAGGCGACAGCACAGCCCTTGCTGGAGTAAAAACTCTTCTTCTCGTAGTCACCGCCCACCGAGATGGACCAGGATGTCATATCGGGATACTCCGGATCGATACACGCATCGACATAGTGGTTTAAAACGGTCAGAAAACGAGACCGCGCGATGTTCCCGAGGAACTTTTCACCTGTGTACTGCAGACGCTCATCCACGTTGACCTCGAGAAGTTTGATCGCCGGATCCTCGTAGATGTTTTCATTCGGCGTCGCAAGTTTCGCCAGCGCGTCGAGCTCGTCCTGGATCTTTTCGAGGTCGTTGACGGACGAGGTGTACCATAATTTGCCGTCGTACACGCGCACTAACGCACCGACATTGGAGGTCGCGTTATCCCTCGTGAGCTCCCCGTTATACATGCCCAGGTTGGTCGAATACGACTCCTGGATTCGGATATCCGAGTACAGATTTTCCGGAAAATGATACTGCTGTTTCATACTTTCCCCCTGATTAATTAATTGATTTTCCCCATTTTCGACCGGTTTACCCAGCTGTTGAACTTATTGACCGTCTGCATGGTAAACCCCTGGGGTGGGTTTACGTAGGTCTGTGTCAAGATCAAAATCCCCACAATCAAGCCGCCGAGTGCAATATTCACGCCGTATGCCTGCCCGTCTTCCCCGCTGCCGTCGACGATCTTCACTGTCTTAATCGGCGGGTCGGAGTTTGGACCGATATCGGCAAGGTACGTGACCGCCTCGCGGACCTTCTCCGGCTTGACGCTGACAGCTTTGGCGATAGTGTCCACGCTGACGTACTCATCCCCCTTGAGGGAGTAAAGGAACCCGAGGATCATCAGATTGTCGGGCTCTGCGATAAACCCGAAGAGCTCTCTCGCCGCCTTCGTGTCGCGGAACCAGGACTCGTAACCGGTCTCCCCCTCCGGCTGGCGCAGGAAGAGGAAGAAGTCCTTATTTTTCTCAAGACCCATGTAAGTATAACACGAGTCTAACGCGATCGTACTGCCCATTCTGGCGTCGTTCTCACCGTACTTCGGGCGATCCCAGTAGGTTGTAGTGTTCTTCCAGCTCGCTATCTGGATCCCCCAAAGGAGACGATGGACCTGCTCCGCGTAATCCTTCTCCAGCTCCCGGTACTCCTTATCCCCGCACCAGATTTTGTTGAGGCAGTCGACCACCAGCTGCTCCCCGGAGTCCCTGCGGCCTTCCCGCCCATACAGATAATCAATGGAAACCTGAAAATACTCCGCGATTCTCGGCAGCAGATCTCCCTCCGGGAAGCTGCCGTTCTCCCACTTGGACACCGCCTGCGCGCTCACTCCCAAATGATTTGCCAGCTGTTCCTGCGTAATCTTCGCTTCCTTCCGAAGCGCCTGTAATACTTCACCGAAACTCATAATAACCTCCTTCTTCATATCCGGTTGCGTGAGCCCCCTGCTCTCGCCTTCCGGTTGATTTGTCTGCATTGTAACACAAGTTTCGGTTGAGCGGTAGAGCAAATACAACTTGCAGTTTATTTTTCAGTGGAGAAATCCCCGATTTTTCTACTTTGAGTTGTTTCAATTGGAAGAAAATCCACTGAAAAAACCTCCCGATCGCCGCGGAGTCATATTTTTTGCGGTCAACCAAGAGGTTTTTGCCACATATTTTGCGGGTTTTGGTCAGCGCACGATCTCATCGATGGTGGACACCGTGGTGAAGGCTCCGCCGTTCGCGGCGATGATGTCCTTGATCTTGGGAAGCTCGAAGTAGTTGATGTAGCAGATCACGGTCTTATTTTCCCCCGAGATCAGGCCGTAGGAATTCATGATCGTGCAGGTCTTGCCAAGTCCCTCGCGGATTGCCTCGGCAAGGGCGTTGGCGTCCTTCGTGATGATGGTCACCTGCTTGATGGACTCGAAATGGTCCGTAAAATGGTTGATCACCGACGTGGCGACCACGTACACCAGAAGGCTCATCAGCGCCGCGTTCCGGTTGATCAGCAGGAATACCGCAAGGTAGACGCAGGCGTTGAAGCCGATCAGCAGGTAGGTCATGCTGAAGCTTCGGCCGGTTTTCTTCGAGATCTTGCTGAGCACGATGTTGGCGAAGATCTCCGAGCCGTCGATACAGCCGCCGCAGCGAAGGATCAGGGAAAGGCCGGCGCCCAGGATTGCGCCGCCGAACACCACCGCCAGGAAGTGCTCCGTATTTAACTCAAAGGGAATCTCCTCGAAAAATCCAAGGCCGACGGTGTACACCGCGGAGCCCCACAGGGCCCGCATGCCGAAGCTTCGGCCGAGCAGGATAAAACCGAGCAGAAGGAATGGTGTGAAGATCATCGCAACGCAGGCGGAGAGGTTCCAGCCCGACAACTTGCTTGTGATGATGGCGATGCCCGCCGTGCCGTAGTCGATGGCGTCGTTGGGAATCAGGATGCACACGACGGAAAAGCTCGCCAGAAGCGCGCCAAGCGTAATTCCCAGCCACGAAAAGAACGAACCGATCCGCTTATCCATGCAGTTTTCCTCCTCTCAATCGCACTGTTCCGCGCCGACACAGTCCCGCTTTCGGCACATTCTCACTCCACCGGCACAACCTCAAACTTCCCGTTCCGCAGTACCGGCCTGCCGACGATGCGGTCTGCGACCGGCACATATACGGATGCCTCCGGAGCCTGTTTCTCCGCAACGAAGATATCATCGTCATGCCAGACAAACATATGCGCGTCGTCGAGCTTCGCGATCACGGAAAATGACTTCGTCTCCACGACATACGAGTCGTTGACGCAGATTTCCCGGATCCCGTCGCCGTCCAGATCCGCAAAGATGGTGCGATAGATGCCGCCGTAGTCATCGGTCACGTAGTCCCAATACGAGTAGATGCTGTTCTGCGGCAGGTACACTGCGCTCCACCTCGGATCGATCATCTCGTTCGGCCATTCCTCAAGTATAACCAAAGTCTGTAGATCTGTTGCGAAGGATTCTCCTGCCGCACTCCTTCGCACCAACACCACATCTCCGACGGCCGGAGCAGTTGACTGCAGCCCGGCCCCTTCTTCGCCGTCTGTCGGCTGATTTCCCCGGATCTCATCGAAATCCGCGAATTCCAGCCGGATCCCGGTAACTTCCTTCCGCTTGGGATCCATCATCTGTACCGCAATCTGCCCGTTCTCAAGAATGAATCGTGCGGAGGAACGGTACCACACATCCTCTCTAAACAGGAGCCCAGACTGTCCGTCGCTGTAGATGTCATCTACGGCGAAGCGTTCATTCGCATCATCTGTCCAAACGTACCGCTTCAGTTTACGGTTCACATGATCCGAAGTTGTAGAGACGAAAAGTTCCCTCTTTCCGTCCTTGTCAAAATCCGCGAAATAAACGCTCACCACCGCGCTGTATTGATAGGCTACATCTTCTGTATGCCCGTCGTCATAACACAGTCTCAGGCCTTCCTTGTCCGTACTGAAGTAACATCCGGGATATTCCGGCAGACGGATCGTGCGGTTTTTTCCCTCGTCACCGGCGTCCCGATCGAACCAGCAGAACGCCTCCCGTGAGTCATCCGTGAGCTCCGGTTTTGGCTGTCTCTCCGAATTCTCCGGAAACCTTTCAATAAGCACCAGATTTCCGTCCCGGATTGCAAAATCGCAGTCCTTCCACCTGACATCATACTCCGTTCCCCATTCGGTTACGACGTTTTTTTTACAGTTAATACGGACGGCGTTGAATTCCCTCTCCCCCCATCCGCCTTCATTTTGCGGAGACAGGTATTTGTAGTCCGTATGATTATAGAAATCATACACAAAGAAAGGATTACACCCTCCGTCTATGTCATCTTTGTCTCCTTCCGCCAGCAATTCGGGAAACTTGTCTCCGTTCAAATCCAAAAAATAAAACTTCCAAATGTTTTCCAAGCGATAAACTGTTTCTCCCGCCTCAACCACGCGCAGTCCTTCGCCAAACTGATATTTAATTTTCACGCCCGGGAAGCTGGATATCGTGACCTCTTCCTCATCGGGCTCTCCGTACCAGCGCACCAGAGGAAACGAAAGATCTCCGAAAACGCCGGTCCACGCGTAAGGTGCCGTATCGGTCTTCACCGTCACCTCGCATTCCGCCGCTTCCTTAAGTTCTTCCTTGGATCGGACCGAAACATCGTCCGTTACATAGGACCCATCGTCTTCTTTAAAATGGTATTCATCAAACCTCACCTTAACCGTATACGTCACGGTGTCCGCTGCCACCGGCTCCTGCCGCTTGGTTTGGCCGGGCTCGCCGCCCTTAAGGCTCTTCCAGATAACAAAGCCGACGACGCACACAAGCACGCCCATCAAAACACAGAGGACCGTCAGAAAAAGGCGGTTTCCTCTCTGCGATCCCCGTGCTGTCAAATTGTCTGTCTTTTGATCCATACTCAGAAATATCCCCCATAGATTCAAGCCTTACATCGGCTTTTTGTACCATTCGTATTCCGGATGTCTTGCGTAGTATTCCTCCTTCACAACGTACATCCTGGCGTCCGCGGTCTGCATGGCCTTGATGATGTCGACGGCCTCGTCGCTGTGGCAGCCGCCAACCGCAAAATGAGCCCGGTTCGGCCGTTCGGACTGCGACCGGAGGGTCTGCTCCATCTCGGCAAATTCCGCCGCGGTAGTCTTGACCGCAATGATCATGAACTCGTCGCCGCCGACACGGTAAATCTCGTTGTTCGGCGCGGCCAGCTCCTTGAGTGCCGAGGCAACATCCTGTAGGAGCTTGTCGCCCTCGATGTGGCCCTTAGTGTCGTTGGTGGTCTTCAGGCCGTTGACGTCGATGAAGAAGACGCCGAAGGGCTTCTCGATGATCGAGGTGCCGTAGCGGTCGTCGCTGATGCGGTTGTTCATGGCGTTACGGTTGAAGACGCCGGTGAGAAGGTCGGTGGAGCTCATGATCTTCATTTTCCGGATATTGAGCTCGTTGGCGATCTCCGCGGAGAGCAGGAACGCCATCAGGTTCAGCGTCTCGCGGATCATCATGGTCTTGTTGACGTCGAAATTGACGACCCAGATGTAGCCGAGGGTCTCCTCGCCGGAACGGAGAGGGAAGATGACGAGCCGCTCCACGTTGGCGGTCTTCAGGGAGGCCACCCAGGCGGGCGTGATCTGCTCGGCGCGGTCCATGTCCTTCTGCCCCGTGATGACGCAGCAGTTGCTGTTGTTGATGAGGGACGGCCACGTCTCGACGATGCTGAAGAAATCGTCGGTCAGGTACTCCGACATCGGCTTCATCTCAGGGGATTTTACGTAGGCTTCACTTAAGAGCGAGCACTGCTTCTTCGGAAAATCCGTCAGCAGGATCCGGCAGCTCTTGGCGCCGCAATACTCGCGGATGTCCTCCACAACGGAGTCCATGGCCTTCTGAAAATCCGTCGTCTCCCGGAGCTTGAGGCACATCTTTAAAACGTTCGAGGCGGTCTCCGAGGAGATGTCGGTCATCTTGTCGACATCCGCGTTTTGGTTCATCTCGTAGGAGAACAGAAGAAGCCCGCGGTCCGGGTCCTCCGACACCAACGGCATCATGTACACTTCCATCCAGGCGTTGAAAACGTCCGTGTCAAAATACGTGTGGATCGGTTTGTTGGAGCGTACGCAGCTTTCGGCCAGCGCCTCAAAATTCGCGGTCTTCGGGATGTAGCGCGTGTACGGCACCCCGGTCTCGAAGTCCTCGATATTCTTAACCACCGAGCGCTTGTAAGCGTCGTTGGCGTCCACAAGAATGTACCTCCTGCTGTCGTCCTCCTCCGTGAGGTTCACGGCGATGACACAGGCAAGGCGCCCGAAATTGTCAACGAAATCCTTGTAACTCATACCCTTTTCTCCCAAACAGCAGGCTGTCGCACCAGCCTGTAAACCCAACTCTTTACACTACCCCGATTTTTTGCAACACGAACCCTTTATCGAAAAATGTCACACCTCATACACCGGCGACTGCATCCGCTTGGTCATATCCTCGCGGGACAGCGGCCGGTCGAAATAGAAGCCCTGGATCACGTCCACCCCGAGGTTTTTGAGGATATCGATCTGCACCTTCTGCTCCACGCCCTCGGCGACGATGTCCATGGAAATCTCGCCGGCGAGCTTGACGATGTAAGTGAGGATCGTGATATCCTTCGGCTTGTCGTGGTCGACGAAGCCCTTGTCGATTTTGAGGGTGTCGAAGGAGATTTCCCGGAGGAGCGTCAGAGACGAGCTGGCGCTTCCGAAATCGTCGATGGACACCTTGTAACCGAGCTTGTGAAGCGAATCCACGAAGTTCCGGAGGACTCCGATGGAAAATTCGTCGCTGCTCTCCGTCACCTCGATCTCGATCAGTTTCTTCGGCACCCGGGCCGCCACGACCACCGCGTCAATCTTCTTCGCGAGGTTCAGATCCACCAGGTTCCGGCGCGAGAAGTTCACCGAGATTATCGGGACGTTGATGCCCTCCTCAAGCCAGCGGGCGATGTCCTCGCAGACGGACTTGAGGATGTGGAAATCCATCAGGCAGACGGAGTCATTGGCCTCCATGAGCGGAATGTAACTTCCGGGCGGAATGATCTGCCCGTCGTGATGCCAGCGGCACAGAGCCTCCGCGCCGCACAGGCGGCCGGTGCGGATGTTGACCTTCGGCTGGTAGAAGGGCCGGAACTCGCCCTTGGTGAGGCCCTTCCGGATGTCGCTCTCCAGCTTCTTGCGCGCCGCGATGGCGTCGATGAGCTCCTGGGTAAGCCACACCACATCGTCGGTGTCCTTCGACTTGGCGGTGCTGAGGGCGTGCCCCGCGAAGATCAGGATGTCCTCGCCCTCGAGGTCGGTGCGGTCGATCATGTACACGCCGATGTGGGCGGACAGCGTAACCTTCTTCTCCTCCTCGGTGACGGAGTCGGTGAAAGGCACCTCCACGCCCTTTAAGACGTTCAGGAGGTCGTCGAGATTTTTCTTCTTCACGATGGCAATGAACTGGTTACCGAACTGCCGTCCGAGGATCTCGTCATTCTCGATCATCCCCCGTAAAATGTTGCCGAAGGCCGCCAAAACGCGGTTTCCGTTCTCAATCCCGTAGCGGCGGTTGATGTCGGAAAATTTCCGAAGGTCGAAAAATACGGCCGCATAGTCCTTGAGCTCCGGCTTGCCCTTCATGGCGTTCATCCACTCGATGTAGCCGTGCTCGTTGGCGAGACCCGTGCGGATCTCGGTGCGGCCGGCCTTGAGGATCTCTTCCTCCTTGTGGATGGCGTTCTCGAAGAACATCAGAAGAACTGAGAGGCCGATGCAGATATTCATTAAGGAATTGCCGATGAAAAGGATCTGGACGACCTCTCCGATGAGAGGCAGCACCAGATAGGAAAGAAGCACGAGCTCCTGGCTGCGGGTGATCCGATTGCGGTACTGGATGATGACCGAAGCCACCAGGATCACACCGACGGTGGGCATTGCCGCAGCGAGCCAGAACAGCGGGCCGCGCTGATAGATGTTGACCTCGTCAAAGTAATAGTAGATGCCGGTGAACTGCGAAACCGTGATGAGGATAACCGCGGCGACGACAATGCCGCAGACGATCAGGAATCTCC